>OGKG01003889.1_pt1 | contig 13279 bp, 17 predicted proteins | sample 1572201 | NCBI WGS metagenome assembly OGKG01 (sample SAMEA2582146, study PRJEB24529) | metagenome | biome: Human gut stool | place: China | collected 2011 | reverse complement strand
CCAAAAGCCAGGGCATCAAGCAGCTCATGGCGGGCGGCGGCATCATCGTGCTGGGTACGACCCTGATCCCTCTGCTGTCCACCCTGTTTTAAGGGCGTAAAGCATGGGATTTCTCACCGACTGGCTGACAGACTGGCTAAAAGAGCTGCTGATCGAGGGGATCATGGGCAACCTCACGGGGCTTTTTGATACGGTCAATTCCCGTGTCGGAGAGATTGCGGTGCAAGTGGGAACCACCCCGGCGGCATGGAACGCCGGGGTGTTCTCCCTGATCCGGCAGCTTTCTGAAACGGTGATACTGCCGATTGCCGGTCTGATCCTCACCTTTGTTGCCACCTATGAGCTGATCCAGCTCATTATCGAGAAGAACAACCTGCATGATCTGGACTACTGGATCTTCTTCAAGTGGATATTCAAAACGGCCTGCGCCATTTTGATTTTGTCCAACACTTTCAATATCGTCATGGCCGTGTTCGATGTGTCCCAAAGCGTTATCGCCCGGGCAGCCGGGATCGTGCAAGGCTCAACGGATATTTCAGAGGCCATGCTTGCCGACTTGGAGGCCACGCTGGAAACGCTGGGGCTTGGCTCTCTGCTGGGGCTGTGGCTGCAATCCCTGCTCATTCATGTGACCATGTGGGCAATCAACATCGTGATTTTCGTCATCGTCTATGGCCGCATGATCGAGATATACCTGCTGACCAGCTTAGCCCCCATCCCCGTTGCCACGCTCTCTAACCGGGAGTTGGGCAATACCGGGCAGAACTATTTGAAGTCCCTGTTCGCCGTGGGCTTTCAAGGATTACTCATTCTTGTCTGTGTTGCCATCTATGCGGTACTGATACAAGGTATCGCCACAAGCGGCGACCCCATCGGCGCGATATGGGGCTGCATGGGCTATTCCGTGCTGCTCTGCTTCTGCCTGTTCAAGACTGGCTCCATCGCCCGCAGCGTGTTCAGCGCACACTAAGGAGGGATGAATATGACCTTGGGACAAGTTGTCCCGAAGCTGGATGCGCTGCATCTCATGGACGGGATCGAGGGTTTGCGCTCTCTGCCAAAGCATAGCGTGGATATGCTCTTGACCGATCCGCCCTACGGCACGACCCGGAACTTTTGGGATGTGCCGCTGCCGCTCCCGGAGCTGTGGGAGGCGGTGCGCTGGGCGGTGAAGCCCAACGGAGCCATCCTGTTTTTCGCTCAATGCCCCTTTGATAAGGTGCTGGGTGCGTCCAACCTCGCCATGCTCCGCTATGAGTGGGTGTGGTACAAATCCCGGGCAACGGGCTTTCTCAACGCCAACCGTGCGCCGCTGAAAAAGTCCGAGAACATTCTTGTGTTCTATCAGAAGTCCCCGGTGTACCATCCGCAATTCACCTATGGGGAGCCGTACCGCAAGACCAATCCCCGCAGCGGATGCAGTACAAACTACGGCAAGTTTGAACGGACAGGCTCAGAGTCCAGCGATGGGCGGCGTTATCCGGGAAATGTGCTGTTCGTGCCGACGGTGACGGGCGGCATCCATCCCACGCAAAAGCCCGTGGAGCTGTGCGAGTATTTCATCAAGACCTACACCGACGAAGGAGCGGTGGTGGCGGACATCTGCGCGGGCAGCGGCACGACTGCCGTTGCCGCTATGAACACGCACCGCCGCTTCATCTGCTTTGAAAATGCTCCCTCCATCTACACCATCGCCGCCCAGCGCATTGAGCAGGCGCGGCTGGCCGTGGCCGGGGGCAGGAAAGGAGAATAGCTATCGAAAAATACCCCATCATTTACGCAGATCCCCCGTGGCGCTACTCGGCAAAGAAAGTGCAGGGCGCGGCGGAAAATCATTATCCCACCATGAGCATTGATGAATTGTGTGCGCTGCCTGTGGCCGAGCTTGCGGCCAAGGACAGCGCCCTTTTCATGTGGGCGACCTTTCCCCAACTCCCGGAGGCTCTGCGGCTCATCCGTGCGTGGGGCTTCACCTATAAATCCGTGGCGTTCGTCTGGCTGAAGAAAAACCGCAAGGCGGACAGTTGGTTTTATGGGCTGGGCTTCTGGACGCGGGCGAACGCCGAGATCTGTCTGCTGGCGACCAAGGGACACCCCAAGCGGCAAGCTGCCGACATTCACCAGTTTATCATTTCACCCATCGAAGCCCACAGCAAAAAGCCGGACGAAACCCGTGACAAGATCGTTGCCCTCATGGGCGATTTGCCCCGTGTGGAGCTGTTCGCACGGCAGACCTCTCCCAGCTGGGATGTGTGGGGCAACGAGGTGGAGCCGACGATCCCGGACTTTGGGACAAATTGTCCCAAACTGGAGGTGACAGACTGATGCCCTATGTGAATGTTCCGAATGACCTTTCCAAAATCAAGACAAAGATCGCGTTTAATCTCACCAAGCGGCAGCTAATCTGCTTTGGCATGGGGGCGGCTATCGGCGTTCCAACCTACCTTTTGACCCGGCAGGCCATGGGCAACACCGGGGCGCTGTTCGCTATGCTGGCGATCATGCTCCCGGCGTTTCTGCTGGCAATGTACGAAAAGGACGGCTTGCCCTTTGAAAAGGTGATCCGCAACATCGTCCGGGTCAAATTCACCCGCCCCGGCATCCGCCCGTACCGAACGGAAAATATCTATGCCCCATTTGCGCGAAAGGAGGAGCCTATTGAGCAAAGTAAAAAAGCCAAAAAACGCAAATAAGCACCGGGCGCTGTCCGCCCAGCAGACCATTCCTTATATCGCCATGCACCCGGACGGGATCTGCCAGCTCCCCGGCGGGCTTTACACAAAGACGCTGGAATATGAGGACATCAATTATGCCGTGGCGTCCACGGAGGATCAGACTGCCATTATCAGCGGGTGGAGCGCGTGCCTGAATTATTTTGACAGCTCTCTGCCGTTCCAGCTTTCCTTTGTCAACCGCCGCAGCCGGAACGCCAACCGCTACAAGGTGAATATCCCGGCGCAGGAGGATGACTTCAACAGCATCCGGGGCGAGTATGTGGAAATGCTCAAAGGCCAGATCGCCAAGAGCAATAACGGCATTGAACGGTATAAGTACATCACCTTTGGCCTGCCCGCCGAGGGCGTGGCAGAGGCGCGTCCCCGGCTGGGGCGCGTGGAGGCGGATGTCATGGGCAACCTAAAGCGGTTGGGCGTCCAGTCCCGCCCGCTGGATGGCCGGGATCGGCTGGCGGTGCTGCACGGGCAGATGCACCCCGGCGGGCGTGAGCCGTTCCGCTTTGCGTGGAAAGACATTCCCAAGACGGGCATGGGGACAAAGGACTACATCGCCCCGGACAGTTTCGACTTTCGGCAGAGCCGGACTTTCCGTGTCGGCCAGATGTGGGGCGCGGCGTCCTATTTGCAGATCATGGCGTCGGAGCTTTCGGATAAGCTGCTGGCGGAGATTTTGGAACTGGACGCCGAGCTGACCGTCACCATGCACATTCAGACGGTAGACCAGCTCAAGGCCATTAAGACCATCAAGGGAAAGATCTCCGACATTGGCCGCATGAAAGCGGAGGAACAGAAAAAGGCCGTCCGTGCCGGATATGACATGGAGATTTTGCCGCCTGACCTCATTACCTTTTCCAAGGACGCCGCCGAGCTGCTCTCCGACCTGCAAAGCCGCAACGAGCGAATGTTCCTGCTGACCTTTACGGTGGTAAACCTCGCTCCCACCCGGCAGCGGCTTGAAAACGATGTGTTCACGGTGAGCGGCATCGCGCAGAAATACAACTGCGCCCTGCGCCGTCTGGACTGGCAGCAGGAGCAGGGCTTTGTGTCCTCGCTGGCTCTCGGTTACAACGGCATTGAGATCCAGCGGGGCATGACTACCAGCTCCACGGCCATTTTCATTCCCTTTATGACCCGGGAGCTTCGCATGGACGGGCAGGCGCTTTACTACGGCATGAACGCCCTTTCCAACAATGTCATCATGGCTGACCGCAAAAAGCTCAAATCCGCCAACGGAATGTACCTCGGCTCTACTGGCAGCGGCAAGAGCTTCGCCGCCAAGCGGGAGCTGATTAATGTGTTCCTCGCCACCAATGACCGCATCATCGTGGTTGACCCGATGGGCGAATATGCCCCGCTGGTGCGGCGCTTGGGCGGGCAGGTCATTGAGATCGCCCCGGACAGCCCGCACCACATTTCGCCTATGGACTTGCAAATGAATATCAATGACGAGGACAGTCCGCTTTCCATGAAGGCGGATTTTCTGCTGTCCCTATGTGAGCTGATCGTGGGCGGCAAGGAGGGCTTGCAGCCCATCGAGAAAACCGTCATTGACCGCTGTGTGCGGCTGGTCTACCGGGAGATGGCGCTGGGGCTGGAAACAGCCAAAACGCCGCTGCTGCAAGATCTGTATGAGGAGCTGCTGCGCCAGCCCGAGTCGGAGGCGCGGCGGGTGGCGACGGCGTTGGAGCTTTACTGCACAGGCTCTCTCAACCTTTTCAACCATCCGACAAATGTTGACCTCAATTCCCGTGTGGTCTGCATCGTCTTAAAAGGCTTGGGCGAAAACCTCCGCAAAATCGCCATGCACACCACCAACGAATTTGTCACGGCGGCGGTAAACGCCAACCATGCCGAAGGCGTGGCAACTTGGTGCTACTTTGACGAGTTCCATATCCTGCTCCGTGATCCGCTGACGGCCAGCTACTTTGTGGCCGTGTGGAAGATGCTCCGTAAAAAGGGCTGCGTCCCCTCGGCGCTGACGCAGAATGTGAAAGACCTGCTGGCCAGCCGGGAGATCGAGAACATTCTGGACAACACCGATTTCATGGTGCTGCTGTCGCAGGCGCAGAGCGACCGTGCGATCTTGGCAAAGCAGCTCGGCATTTCCGAGCATCAGCTCTCCTATATCACGCACTCTAATTCCGGCGAGGGATTGCTGTTCTATGGAAATGTCACCATCCCGTTTGTAGACCGTTTCCCCCGAGGAGAGATCTACGACCTGCTGACTACCCGCCCGGAGGATCTTGCCCATGAGCGAACAGACGAGTAACCCCACTTCGGGACAAAATGTCCCGAAGTCCAAGTTTCGGCGGAAAAGCCGGCAGGAGCAAACGGCGGCGTCCAAGCTGCGGATGGAACGCCGGGGCGAAAAGCTGGACGCCGCCCGGGAGAAGCTGGCAAAGCAGAAGCCACCGAAAAAGCCCGGTGCGGTCAAGCGTCTTGCCCATACCGCCGGACACGGCGTCCACAGCTTTGTGCATGGCAAGCTCTATGAGGTCGAGCATGAAAATGTCGGCACGGAGGGCGCGCACCGTTCCGAGTTGGCGGCGGAGTCCGTGTACCGCTTCGGCAGACGCAAGCTCCGCAAGGCCATCCGGGAACACCCGGCAAAGGCCGTGGAGCGTGCCGAGAGTAAGCATATCAAGGCCACGGCGGATTATTACTACCGCAAGACCGTGGAGGAACACCCGGAAATGCAGGAGGGCGGCGCGGTGTCCCGGTATCTGCAAAAGCAGAAGATCAAGCGCCAGTACGCAAAGCAGGCGCGGGAGGCTGCCCAGCAGACCGCCAAGGCCGCCGAGGGTACGGCGTCCGTCACGGGCAAGCTGACGGAAAAGGTGTCCGCCTACATCAAGGAACACCCCGGCGGGCTGCTCCTGCTGCTGGCAGCGTTTCTTCTGCTGGTGGTGCTGCAATCGTGTATGTCCTCGCTGGTGACGGTGGGGAATGGCGTGGCCGGAGCCATCGGCGCGTCCACCTATGCCGCCGAGGACGCTGACCTGCTGGGAGCGGAGGCCGCCTATTGCGCTCTGGAGAGCAGGTTGCAACGCTACCTCGATACCTACACCCGTACCCACGATTATGACGAATACCATTTTGACCTCGACACCATTGAACACGATCCCTATGTGCTGCTGTCCATCGTCTGTGCGCTCCATGAGGGCGAGTGGACGCTGGGCGAGGTGCGGGGGACGCTCCAAACGCTCTTTGACCGCCAGTACATTTTGACCGAGGATGTGGTGATGGAGGTGCGCTACCGTACCGTTACCCGGACGGACAGCGAGGGCAACAACTATGATGTTGAAGTTCCGTACAACTATTACATCTGCTATGTCACACTTGAAAACTTCAATCTCTCCCATCTGCCCGTTTACATCATGGGCGAGGAAACCCTGTCCCGGTACGCCCTCTACATGGCGACGCTGGGCAATCGTCCCGACCTGTTCCCGTCCTCACCCTATGTGGGCAAGTACACCAACAAACCCCCGGCGCATGAGATCCCGGAGGACTACCTTGCAGACGAAACTTTTGCCGCCATTCTGAAAGAGGCGGAAAAGTATGTAGGATACCCCTATGTTTGGGGCGGCAGCTCTCCGAGTACCTCTTTCGACTGCTCCGGCTTCGTCAGCTATGTCTACAATCAATGCGGCTGGGACTTTGGGCGGCTGGGGGCGCAGGGGCTATACAACATCTCCACCCGGACGAGCAGCCCCAAACCCGGCGACTTGGTATTCTTCACGGGGACTTATGACACGCCGGGGATCTCCCATGTGGGCATCTATGTGGGCGATGGCTGGATGCTTCATTGTGGCGATCCCATCAGCTACGCCAACCTCAACACGAGTTACTGGCAGTCCCATTTCTACGCCTACGGAAAATTGTTTTGACAGGAGGTTTTTTATGGCTATCTCCAAAAGCGCAAAAATTCAGGCCGAGATCGAAAAGGTCATGGCCAAGATCAACGAGCAGCAGGCACGGCTCAAGGAACTGGAACAGAAAAAGCTGGAGGCCGAGAACAGCGAGATCGTGGAGATCGTGCGCGGCATGAGTGTTTCGCTCACCGACCTGCCCGTGCTGCTCCAGACCATCAAAAGCGGCGGCGCTTTGGGACAGAATGTCCCGAAGTCCGATCCCACAGACAAGGAGGACAGCGAATGAACAAGTGGATGAAGAAACTGACGGCGGCGCTCTGCGCCGCTGTTTTGATGTGCGGCATGGCGGTCACGGCCTACGCCGGGGGCGGCGAGGAATGGGACGGGCTTGCCCCCGTGGAGCCGCTGCCTGCTGAAACCATTGAACCCAGCGAAGGCTTCACCGAGGACGGCAACCTTGTGACCCGTGACCTGCTCTACGACAAAGCCACCAATAAGCAGTTCATCACGGTGCAGACCAGCGGCGGCAACACCTTTTACATCGTCATTGACTATGACAAGCCCACCGACGAGGACGGCGAGCAGTACCAGACCTACTTTTTGAACATGGTGGACGAGGCCGACCTGCTGGCGGCGATGCAGGCTGCGGGCGGTGAGCTGCCGGAGTGTGCCTGCGCGGACAAATGCGCCGTGGGTGCTATCAACACAGATTGCACCGTCTGCGCCGTGAATATGGGCGAGTGCCAGGGCAAGGCTCCCGAACCTGTGCCTGTGGTAGAGCCGGAGCCTGACCCCGAGCCGGAGCAGCCCAAGAACAGCGGCGGGACGATCCTGCTGGTGCTGGCCGTGGCGGTCATCGGCGGCGTGGCTGGCTGGTATTTTAAGATCTACCGCCCCAAAAAGCAGCAGGCCGCCGACGCTGCGGAGGACTACGGTGACGATTACGACGATACCTCGCCTTGGGAGGACGAGGACGAAACGGAAAGTGAGGGAGAGGAATGAGATTTACCAACAGCCCCTATGAGGACTTTATGAAAGAAAAAAGCTACTTTAAGGGTGCTCCGCCCAACCTGCCGCCCAAAGGCTCCCGCTGCGACGGATGCCCCTACTGGCGCGGGATCGGCTGCGTGTTCTGCTACCGGAAACAGATCAAGCCCAAGACAGGGGGCAAACATGAGCCGTGAATTGACCCGGCAGGAAAAGGCGGAGATCCGCAAGCTGGTGACAAAGTGGTGCGCCAACTATGATAAAGACTATGGCTGCTTGCCGCTGGACCGTCCCTGCTATATGCTGGGCAAATGCTGGACGGGCGCTTATTGCCGCTATTTCCGCGCGGCGGTGCTGCCCCTTGATCCTGTGCTGGAAAGGTCGCTGACCGTGGAGCGTATCACAGAAACCCGGCCTTGCCCGGTGTGCGGCAGAGCCTTTCTCCCGGATGGGCGGCAGCGGTACTGCTCCCCGGCCTGCGCTGGGACTGCCCTGCGGGAGCAGAAGCGGGCGTATATGCGCCGCAAACGGAGGTAGCGCGTGGAAAAATAGCCCCGGAAAACGCCTGTATTTACAAGGCTTTTCCGGGGCGCTTTTGGGGTGGGCGGTATGTTTTCCCGTCCGCCCCTGTTTTCGCAGAAACGCTTTCCACATCAAAGCACCGGGGCTTTGGGACATTTTGTCCCGAAGTCCCGGCTGAAAGGAGAAATAATGCCTAAATATTATGAGATCAGCGAGGCGACGGCAAAGCGGGCAAAGGACATGAACAGCTATTCCGACTATGCCCCCGGCTCGGCCACCGCTGGCTATCAGCAGATGGTGGATGAAGCCTATGCGCTGGCAGAGAAACAAAAGGCGCAGGTCGATCCCATGTACCATGATAAGATCGATGCCCTTGTTGACCGCTACGCCCGCAGGCTGGCGGAAAACCTCAATGAGCGCAACGCCATTGACGCCCGTGTGCCGTCTATTCTGATCACCGGGGGCGGCAATTTCCCCGTGGCGAAAAAGGCCAAGCAGAACGCCGCCCGGGATCGAAATTACGGCGAGTACGCCGAAATTGAAAAGTTGCTGGACAAGATCCGCTCCACAGGCAGGGGCGGTATCAGCGCCGATGATGACCTCGCCGTGGAAAAGCTCACGAAAAAGCTGGAGGGAATGGAGTCCCAGCAGACCATGATGAAGGCGGTCAATGCCTACTACCGCAAGCATAAGACGCTGGAGGGCTGCTCCGAGCTGACAGCGGAGCAGGTGGAAAAGGTCAAGGCGTCCATGTCCCAAGACTGGCACAAAGACCCCGTTCCGTTTCCGTCCTATCTGCTCACCAACAATAACGCCAACATCCGCCGTGTGCGCCAGCGCATCGAGGAGCTGAGCCACAAGGCGGAGTTTGTGGGCTGGACATTCCCCGGCGGGGAGGCCAAGGTCAATGAGGCGGAGAACCGCTTGCAGCTCATTTTTGCGGATAAGCCGGACGCCGATACCCGGCAGGCGCTCAAAAGCGAAGGCTTCAAATGGGCGCCCAGCCAAGGGGCATGGCAGCGGCAGCTCAATCAGAACGCCATCCGTGCCGCCGCAAGGCTGGACTTCCTGCGCCCGGAGGACGGCAAAAGCCCCTATCAGCTTCAGCCCTTTGCGAAACGGGCGGAGAAAGATGTATCACGGTGAGGAGGGTATATGGACAAAAACCAAGGCTATGAGATCATCAAGGCCGTCATGCTGGAAAACGGCAGGGGCTTTGCGCTGGGGCATAACCCCGCTGCGCCCTCGCCCTATGTCACATGGGCTTGCTACGATGACAAGGACGGCCAGCGGCAGTATGAATGGGGGCATTACGGCAGCGACCGCGCCGCTCTGGAACAGGACTTTACGGCGCGGGTACAGGAGTACCAGCGCCTTTACAATGTCGGTGTCAGGCAGGTCGAGGCTCCCGGCCTTTACAAGTATTATTCCACCCAGCGCCCCGTGGACATTGGGACATTCCCCAAGCCGCCCCGCAACGCCCCGGACGAAATTGTCAACTACGATCAGCGCGTCCCGGTTGAAAATGGGGCATTTCTGGCGTGGGGGCATTTGACCTACACACGGCCATTGACAGCAAAACAGGCAGATGACTATGAGCTGCGGCCTGCGCCCGACAATCCCGACAGACCTCGCCCGATCCGGGAGCAGATGAAAACTGCCGCAAAACTGGCCAAAGCTGACCGGGGACAATCCGCCCCAAAGAAAAATGCCCCTGACCGGGGCGACAGATAGGAGGATATTTATGGAGCAGGAACGCAATTCCAACAGGAACGCCGAGCTTTCTATGGAGCAGAACGGGAACATGATCGACGGCATCATCAACAATCTGCCTGTGCCGCCCCCGGCAGAAAAGCCGCTGGATAGGGTGCGGGAACACCCGCCCAAGCGCCGTAGCCGGGAGCGTGAGGAGCGTTGACAAAAAAGCGGCGGCGCTCTGTTCATCTTCATGTGATGGTGACACCGGAGGAGCAGGCGTTGATCGCTGACCGTATGGCCGAGGCCGGGATCTCCAACATGGGAGCCTATATGCGGAAAATGGCGCTCAACGGCTATGTCCTCCATGTTGACCTCTCGGACATCCGGGAGCTGGCGGCCTTACAGCGGCGGTGTGCTAACAACCTAAATCAAGTGGCCGTCCATGCCAACACCTACGGCATCTATCCCTCGGAGATCGCGTCGCTCCAAAAGGACTATGCCGACCTTTGGGAGCCGCTGTCCGAGCTACTGAAAAAGCTGTCGGCTGTGGTGAGCCTATGACCTGTCGGGGAGCGGCCTTGCGCCGTTCCCCGGCTTTCACGACTTCGGGACATTTTGTCCCAAGGTGGTGAAAGCTCGACATCCTTGTGTGCCTGCTTTCCCGGCGGTATAATATGGGTAGAAGAACAAACCAACTTGATTTTTTGATGGAGGTAGCTGCTATGATCGTTCTCAAAATCCTTGCCGCCCCCGTGATGGTGGCGCTGTCCCTGCTGGCCGCTATGGTTACATTCCTGTTCTGCGTGGCGTCCGCCGTGTGTGAGATGGGCTGCATCGTGCTGACGCTGCTCTCACTTATTCTGTTCGTCGGCGGGCAGACGGTGGGCGGGATCGTGTTCTTCGTCCTTGCGTTCCTCGTTTCTCCCTTTGGCGTTCCCGCCATTGCGGAATGGCTGGTGGACAAGCTGCACTCGGCCAAGTTTGCCCTGCGGAATTTCATCACCGGCTGATACTTCGGGACAACTTGTCCCAAAGTCTGAGCGGCGGCTGGCAACAGCCGCCGTTTGTTGTATTGAAAGGAGGGCGGCCTACGGCCACAACCTATTTCAAAAAGCACAAGATCAGCAAGGGGGAAACCGTCGCCCAATCCTTGAAAGAGCGGTTTGACTACGGGCAAAACCCGGACAAGACCGAGGGAGGCGAGTTAATCTCGTCCTACGGCTGCGACCACATGACCGCTGATGCCGAGTTCCTTTTGAGCAAGGCCAAGTACAAGGCTGCCACAGGCCGGGAGCAGCGTCGGGATGCTGATGTGCTGTGCTATCAGATCCGCCAGTCATTCAAGCCGGGAGAGATCACCCCGGAGGAGGCAAACCGGGTGGGCTACGAAACGGCGATGCGCTGGACAAAGGGCAAGTATGCCTTTTTCGTCGCCACCCACACAGACCGTCAGCACATTCATAACCACATCTACTACAACTCCACTTCGCTGGATTGCTCCCACAAGTTCCGGAATTTTATCGGCTCGGCCCGGGCGGTGCGGCGGCTCTCTGACCGGGTGTGTCTGGAAAATGACCTGTCCGTGATCACCAACCCCAAGCTCCATAGCAAGGGCCGTTTTCTCCATTACGGAGCATGGCTCGGGACGGAGCGCCAGCCCTCCTACAAGGAACGGCTGCGGGCGGCCATCTGCGACGCCCTTACCAATGGCCCGGACAGCTTTGACGCCTTTCTTCGGCTCATGGAGGAGTCCGGCTATGCGGTCAAGCGAGGGCGTGGCGGTGCGATCTCGTTCCTTGTGCCGGGGCAGCAGCGGGCCACCCGGCTCCGCTCGTCCACTCTCGGGGAAGGTTTTGATCCCGGGGACATCCGAGATGTAATTGCGGGCAAGCGCCCCTTGCCGAAGCTGGACGCTCCGGCACCCGCTGCGCCCAGGCGTGTCGATCTGATCGTGGATATACAGGAGCGGCTGCGCTCCGGGAAAGGCCCGGCCTATGAGCGATGGGCCAAGGTCTATAACCTTAAACAGATGGCGGCGGCACTTCAATTCATGCAGGAGCAGAATATCACCGAGTATGACCAGCTCTCCGCAAAGGCCGAGGACGCCGTTTCCCGTTTTCACGCTCTGACCGAGAAGCTCCGGCAGACGGAGGCTGACCTGTCCGCAACATCCGAGCTAATGGGAGCCGTAGTGCGGTACGCCAAGACCCGCCCCGTCTTTGACGGGTACAAGGCCGCCAAGTACAGCCGAAAATACCTTGCCGAGCATGAGGCGGAGCTGGCGGACTACCGGGCGGCCAAGGCCACAATGGGAGAGCTGCTGGGTGGCGAGAAGCTGCCCAAGATGGCAGAGCTAAAAGAAAAACGCCGCCAACTGGCGGCGCGGAAAAAGGCACTCTATATCGAGTACCGCTCGGCGCAGGAGGAAATGCGGCAGGCCGTGGCGGTCAAAGCCAACATCGACCATCTGCTGGGCGTCACGGACGGCCAGCGCAAAAAGGAACAGGAGCGATAGCGAACGGTGACGCAGACAAATTACTTTGGGACAAAATGTCCCAAAGCCGGGTTTGGGGAGGCTCCCCAACAAGCGTTTTTGCAGCCCGCAGGGATGCAAAAATAGCAAGTGTGGCCACACTTGCCCTGCTTGCCGTTAGTGCGTCCCCCGGAACCCCACGGAAAAACGGAGGCAGCGCCGTTTCTTACGCTCCCTCCGTTTCTCTGGCTTTTTGTATTCCCTCTGCGGTGGCTTCCATGATCGTCAATTCGTTCTCGTCCATTGTGTTTAGCATCCTGTCAATGTGCTGGCGGCAATCACTTTCTTCGTTCTGCTTGTCAGGATAGAAGAATTGATCGACGGAAATATCCAGCAGAGTGACGATTTTATAAAAGGTATTCAAACTCGGATGCTGACCACGATTCTCAAAATACATAATGGAACGAGGTGTACGGTCAACGAGCTGCGCGAGGTATTCTTGTGTCCAGCCTTTAGCTTCTCGTTTGCGTTTGATCTCCCGGCCTAAAGCATGAAAATCAAGCCGCCTTTCGTCTTGGTACATTCTCATATCACCCATATATTATTTTACATTTCAGGTCTTGCTATGAGAACGAAACGAAATTTTATGTTTTGGTAGTATTTTATTTTACCGGCGTATTCAGCAACGACATTGATAGATTGAAAGAATGGCGGTAAAATAAATGCGGATAAAATTTGAGACTCCATAATAGATACATATTTCTCTGCTATACTTGAAAAGTTGGAGGTGGAACAATGCAGAAGATTTTAATTGTCGAGGACGATATTGACATTCAGGATATATTGAAAAACCATCTGATTGATGTGGGATATGAAGTCGCTGTCGCTTCTGACGGCGTGGCAGGGATTGCAATGTTTGATGATACAATCGACCTTGTGCTGTTAGACATCATGCTCCCTAAAATCGACGGCTATGGTGTGTGTGAGGTCAT
>OGKG01003887.1_pt1 | contig 13285 bp, 10 predicted proteins | sample 1572201 | NCBI WGS metagenome assembly OGKG01 (sample SAMEA2582146, study PRJEB24529) | metagenome | biome: Human gut stool | place: China | collected 2011 | reverse complement strand
GCCAACTGCTTGTTGGTGAGCGGCTTGGTGTCTTCCGTTTTCTTGACTTTATAGGTATATTCCTTGCCGTTTGCATCGGTTTCCGTATAGACATACTCGCCGGTATCGTTGTTATAGTACTCGTCCTTGAGCATTTCGCCCAGCTTCTCCGAAGAAATCTCGATGACATCCGTCTTGGTCTCGTCGGTGTTCTTGGCAGTGATGCTTGGCAGTTCGATCTCAGTGGTCAGGTCCTTCTCATCAACATCCACAGTGCCCTTTTCCACCTTGAGCTTCAGCGTGGTCTCAGTGGTGGTCTCGACCGTATTGCCGGTGATCTCGTAGTAGGTAACGCGGGTGACGGTGTTGCCGTTCTCGTCGGTAGAGGTCTCTTCCTTTTTCAGGGTATAGGTGGTGTTGCCCTCGTCGTCGGTCTTTTTCTCCACGCCGTCCTCGGGGACATCCAGCAGCTTGGCAACGTCCTCAGCGGACATTTCCTTCGTTTCGGGCTCGCTGGTCTTTTTCAGGGTCAGGGTCTTGGAGTTGCCGTCCTTGGCGGGCTCGACCTTGTCCACGGTGTAACCGCCCAGCTTGGCATCCTTATCGGTTTTCCAGTCCGGACGCACGTCCTTGCCAAGCTCGTCGTCGAGGTTGATCTCTTCGCCCTTCTTGGTGTCGGTAATGGTGGTGGAGGAATCGGCCTTGCCGATGCCGGTGGTAGTGGTGGTCTCGGTGCCGGTGGTCTCGGTGGGGGTGGTGATGGTGGTGTTGCCGTCCTCGTCCTTGCCCACCACGGGGTCGCCCTTCTTCACCTCGGCGTCGGGGTCCACGACGGTGGTGCTGGAAGAGCTGTCGGGGGTCTCTTCCTTGGTGGCGGTGCCGATCTTGCCGTCCTTGCCGGTGGCTTCGTTCTTCTTACTGTTGTCGATCACGTCACCCTTCAGGTGGGTGTCGCCCGGGGTCTCGGGTTCATCGGTCTCGCCGGGCTCTTCCGGCTTCGCAGCAGGTTTATAGTCAATGGTGATGTCATCGGTCTTGGTGCCGGGGCCGAACGCAGGGGCCTGCTCTTCGCTCTTGGCCTCTTCGTTCACCCGGGGGGGTAAACTCCTCCTGCTCTCCGACTTTCTCCTGCTTTTCCCCTTCCTCAGCGACGGGGGCGGGCGTGGAACTCTCGGCTACAGGTTCGGCCTGCGGGGCAGCGTTATCCTCGACAGAGTCGGGGCCTTCCACAGCATGGGCAGCCATGGGCTGTGCAGCGACACAGGCGGTCAGGGCTACGGACATGGCAGCGAGTTTCAGCTTTTTATTCGTCATGATTGATGGCTCCTTTCAAATGGTGTCAAGTCTTTTACGCATTACCACTGTCCCATATAATGGACATGTTTCGAGGCATACTATCCTGCTTCCTTTATACCATTTTCTGGTGCAGGTTGTCAAGAAAAAATGTGTAGAAACGCATGATTTGTGAAAATATTCCAAAGTCTGAATTGGATATTTTGCACAAATCACAAGAATTTGTTGCAGAAAAAAGAGAAACTGTTGCGGATGTGAAATGATGCGGTTGCGGTACTGGTGCAGAGTGTGCGGATTGTTGCGGAAACCCACTTTTTGAGGGACGGAATTTCTGGCAAAGAACCGGCTGGAATTTCTCCTGCCGCTCTGCTGCAGATGAAAAAGGCCCCCGGAAACCTGCGTCTCCGGGGGCCTTGCCCTCTTACCTTATATAGGGCAGTCGGCGATCACTGCTTCTGCTTCAGCCGGGCCATGTAGCTGTCGGCGGCCACGGCGGCAGCGGTGAAGCTGTTGTTCTTCCACCAGTTGATCAATGCGGCCACGGTGGTGATGCCGGCGGTGACCAGCTGCTCCACGGTGGTGCTCTCGATGGGCAGCACGGGCTTGCCCATTGCGCTCAGCACCTGATTGGTCAGGGCCAGCAGGAGCACAGCGGTGCGGGCCAGGGTAGCGGCGGAGATCTTGTTGCTCAGTTCCATAAATCAGTTCCTCTCTTTCATTTGTTCATGGTTCTCAAGGTCGGCGATGCGGTGGTTGGCCACCTTCATCTGCTCTTCCAGAATGGGCACGCGGCGGGCGAAATTGTTGTGCTCGCGCACCTCGCGGGTCAGCTCTTCCAGCTTGGTGTCGGTCACGGCCTGACTGCGGCTGTTGGCGATCAGCACCCCGATCAGGGTCACGGCACCGGCGATCAGGGCGGACAGGATGCTTTCCATTGGGTTCACCTCCTTCTTAACCTGTCCAGCGGCTTTTGGCGGGGCGGGTGTCCACATGGACCCAGCCCACAGCCCGTCCGGCCCGGGGCGGGTACCGGCCGATGCCGCCGGTGCCGGGCAGGCAGGTCTCTGCATAGGCGGCCAGCTGCTCCACCGGGATGCCCTGCACCCGGATGTCGGCAGCGCGCCCATACAGATGCTGGCTGTAGGCGGCCCCGCCCACGGCTTTGTTGTGGGCGGCGGTGCGGTAGCCGCTGGTGATGACTACGGGGCGGCCGAAGTGGTCGCGGATCTTCTGCAGCAGGGCGGCAAGGCTGCTGTCCACGAACACAGGGTCCGAGCCATCTTTGCAGGCAAACTCGGCCACGGTGAAGTTTGCGCTCAGCTTCCGGGTGCCGTCCCGCGTGCGGGACCAGGCTTCAAGCATCGGCTTTCACCTCCGCCAGCAGGGCTTCCACGGTGCTGCGCAGACGGGCGGGCACCTCGTCCAGCGTCTTGATACCCTTGCGGATCAGGGCTGCATAAATTTTCGCCATCAATTTTCCTCCGTTTCTTCGTACAGCTCGCACAGGGCCACCTGAAGATCGGTGACACTGCTCTCCACGGCGGTCACCTGCGTCAGCAGGTCGGCAAGGGTGGGGTAGTGGTAGCCGTCAATCCAGAGTTCCAGATGGAACAATGTTTTGTATGGAGAAACAACATGAAGAATGCCGTTTGTTTGGAATGTGATTGTAAAATTGATGTCACAGTCATAAGTTGTCGTGCCACCGCGTGCAATGCTTTTTTCAGTGTTATTACCGTAGCTGTTGTACTTGCCTTTGGTAATGCATATCTTATCAACATTGCCTGGAATCTGAACATCCCAAGTTGTGAATTTGTTAGGAGACGTCACATGGGTGTTCCACACCAGTCGCGCCTCCGACTTTACCGCCACGGCGGCAGCGATCTTATCATTGAGGGTCTTGCCGCTGAGGGTGCCGTCCTCGTCCACGTCCAGATAGTCGCCCACCTTCACGCCGCCCAGCTGGTCTGCCGCAGCGGGCGGCAGGGTGTACGGCGTGCCGAACTTGGCGTCGGCCTCCAGCCGGGTATAGTAGGCGGTCAGGTCGGCACCCAGCGTGCGCAGGGCGGCCGTCTTTTCCGCACCGGTCCACCCGGCGGCAGTGCTGGCGGTGGTGAGCGCTTTTTTCACGCCGTAGGGCAGCAGGGCCGGGGTGAGCGGCGCAAAGCCGTCGGTCATGCTGTCCAGCTGTTCGGCGGAGGCAGGCACAAGGGTCAGGGTGGCGTCCTCCCGCACAGCCACGCCGTATTGCGGGTCGATGCGCACCGGGCCGGGGGTCTTTGCGTCCGGCAGGGTGCTGCTGCGCACATAGGGCGTCAGGTCGGGCGGGGGCGTAGTGTCGGTGAGCAGGGCACCGGTGTCGGGGTTCACGCTCAGAACCCGCAGCAGGGAGCCGGCTACCGGCTGCGCAGGCCGGGGCAGGGCACCCACGTCCTGCGCACGCAGGACCACTACACCGCTTTTGCCGTTCACGCTCAGTACCTGACCGTCTGCCGGGGCCAGCTCTTCGGCGCGGGCGGCAGCAGCCTCGGCCCGGGATGCACACCCGGCCGCCGCGGTGCTGCTGGTGCTGGCCTGCCGGGCAGCAGTCTGTGCCTGTGCGGCACTGGAAGTGCAGCGTTCGGCGCTGGCCGAGGCGCTCTGGGCCGCCGTGGCGGCTGTGCTGGCACTTTCCAGCACGCGGGCCACGAACTGCTCGTACAGGGTGGGCGGCAGGTCCTCGGAGCCGCCGTCGGTGGGCAGGGTGGCATAGGTGTCGTACCGGCCGGGGCGGGTGTAGGCGGTGTAGCCGGAGCCGCTCACGGCGGCCAGCATCCACTGCCCACCGGTGCAGCCGGTGAGGCGGCGGTCCACCGTCACGCTGGCATCGCCGTCCAGCGGCACCGGGGCCAGCTGGGTGCCGTCGCTGCGGCGCAGGTACAGGGCAATGGCGCAGCCGGCCCAGCTTTCGGGCAGCTGGAACTGCAGCCGGTCCACGCCTTCCGCGTTCTGTGCGCCCAGGTGCAGGCGGCTGGGCTGCGGCAGGAATTCGGTGCCGCCGCAGGCTCGTTGAATGATTTGGATCTTCATGGTTTTGACCTTCCTTTCCGGTTTTTTATTTGATTGTACGCCGGGGCGCGCGGCAGCAGAAGTGTGTTCTTTTTCTCCGCAGATTTCTGGGCTTCGGCATTTTGCCGGAGGGGTGTTTTTGGGGGTAATTCGGGGGCAATTCCGGGTGCGGAAAATGCCCGGCGGCGGGCCTGGTTTTGTGCAGAAAACTGCGGTATTTGGCCGCTTGTTTCCGTGCGGGAGGGCCAGAAACGGATCGTTCCGGGGCATCCGGGACAGATACAAATGTTAAAAATTCATGAACAGAACGTAGACGAAAAAAGGCGAAAAATCCGGAGGAAATAACTTAAAAAACAATATTTTGCAGGAAACACTGTTAAAATTGCACAAAAAAGAATGTCAAGCATCTAACAAAGTGGAGGCGCCCGATTTGACAAATCAGCTCCGGTCTGGTAAGATAATACCGCGCAACGGAGCAACGGACGTTGCAGCGTTTAAATTTTATCTGGATGAAGTGAAATGCCGTCTGAGCGGACGGTACGGTGCAGGCAATGGGGGCCTGTGCCGGGGGACGGAGCAATGTCCCGTTGGAACGGATTCCGACGCAATACGATGCTTGGCTTCCACAGCCGGAAAAGCATCGTATTTGATTGTGGAGCCCCTGGTGCTCCGCAGTCCCGGCGGCCGGGGTGCAATGCAGCATCCGCGGCCGCACCAAAAACAAGAAGAGAGGAGTTGTCTCGTATCGCTTCCGTAAACTTGAAAAAAGCATCCTCGGGCTGCAGATCTGCAGTCTCTTCCCGCGTGCTGGCGTTTTGTGTCATGGTCGTGTGCCTTGTGGCTACCCTTGGTGTGACCGCTGCGAATCTGCGGCTGACCTACGTCACCGACTCCAATGGGGCCAAGCAGGTGATCCTCACCTCTGCCACCGACCCCGCAAAGGTCATGAGCCTTTCCGGCATCCAGTCCGAAGAGGGCGACCAGGTCTATTACACGGCGTTCAGCGGCAACCTTGCCACCCTGAACATTGAGCGCGCATTCTCGGTGAACATCCAGGCCGACGGCCAGACCTACCCGGTAAAGATGGTGTACGGCACTGTGGCCGATGCCTTGCAGCGCGCAGGCATCACCCTGGAGGGCGATGACTACACCGAGCCTGCCCTGGACCGCCTGGTGACCGCAGGCACCCAGATCGTGGTGCACCGCGTGGATTATCAGGACCGTGTGGAAACGCAGGCCATCCCTTATGATACCGAGTATGTCTATACCAGCCTGTACTTCCGCAACACCGGGCGCACCACCACCGTGCAGCACGGTGCCGAGGGCCAGCAGACCGTGACCACCCGCGACCGCTATGTGGACGGTGAGCTGGAGAACAGTATCGTGGTGGATTCCACCACCACCGTGCAGCCCACGAACCATGTCATCAAGACCTACGGCGCGGGCGCACCCGTCTCGCCCCTGACCGGCCCGGACGGTACCACCAATGCCCCTGCTTCCTACAGCAAGGTGCTCACCGGCAAGGCCACCGGTTATTATTCTAAAACCGGCAAGGGCTCTTCCGGCCTGGGCCTTGGCTACGGCACCGTGGCCGTGGACCCGGATGTGATCCCCTACGGCACCAAGCTGTACATCACTTCTACGGACGGAAAGTTCGTGTACGGCTACGCGGTGGCCACCGACACCGGCATCGCGGTGCAGAAGGGCCAGATCCTGGTGGACCTGTTCTATGAGACCTACGCCGAGAGCGTGATCAACGGTGCCATTCAGGTGAATGTGTATGTGGTGGGCTGACCGGTCCGCCGCATGATCCCCATAACAGAAAAGGACCCCGCAGAGCGGAGCATTTGTACGTTTCTCCCAAAAGAGAGAGGTGCAGAGGCTCCGCTTTTTTCATTGCATTGGTAAGATTCACGATAAATTTTGCAAAAAATTGGCGGGTGTGTATATAAGGGAGAAATATTGAAGAAAAGATTATGGGTATTTTTCCAGAAAAGGCCTTGAAAAACCGGTCGGAATTCTTTAATATAAAAGAGTAAAAAGCTACAGGTGCGCGTATGCGGATCTGTACGGGGAGGAGCAGTCTATGAAACCGACCGAAGAAAAGATTCAGGGCAATGCATCGGATCTGCCGGTGTATCTGTTCAAGCAGGGCAACAACTGCGAGGCCTATCGTTACTTCGGCGCACATCTGGAAACACGCGCAGGCGAGCCCGGCGTCGTGTTCCGCGTATGGGCACCGCACGCTGTGGCCATCAGCGTGGTAGGCGACTTCAACAGCTGGAAGCCCGGCAGCCACCCCATGCACAAGGTGGATGGGGATTCTGTGTGGGAATTGTTTATTCCTGGCATGAAGGAATTCGACGTTTACAAATACTGCGTGACTACGCGTGCAGGCGACCTTGTCTACAAGGCTGACCCCTATGCGTTCCACGCCGAGACCCGGCCGTCCAACGGCAGCAAGGTCTATGATATCTCCGGCTTTGCCTGGCACGATGAGGCCTGGCAGGCCGCCCAGAAGAAGGCCGACGTGATTAACGGCCCCGTGAACATCTACGAGATGCACGCCGGCAGCTGGAAGATGAAGGAGGGCAACAAGCCCTACAACTACGCAGAGCTGGCCGACCAGCTGATCCCCTACATCACCGAGATGGGTTATACCCATGTGGAGCTGCTGCCCGTGATGGAATATCCCTTCGACGGCAGCTGGGGTTATCAGGTCACCGGCTATTTTGCCCCCACCAGCCGCTACGGCACCCCCAAGGACTTCATGACCTTTGTGGATAAGCTGCACGCAGCCGGCATCGGCGTGATCATGGACTGGGTGCCTGCCCACTTCCCCAAGGACCAGTTCGGCCTGTACAACTTTGACGGTGAGCCCTGTTATGAGGACCCCAATCCCAAGCGCGGTGAGCACAAGGAGTGGGGCACCATGGTGTTCGACTTCGGCCGCAACGAGGTGCAGAGCTTCCTCATTTCCAGCGCACTGTACTGGCTGGAGCAGTACCACATCGATGGTCTGCGCGTAGACGCCGTGGCTTCCATGCTGTATCTGGACTACGGACGCACACCCGGAAACTGGGTTCCGAATCAATACGGGGAAAATAAAAACTTAGAAGCCATCGAGTTCTTCCGCCACTTAAACAGCGTGGTAAACAAACAGGGCCACGGTGCGGCAGTGATCGCAGAGGAATCCACCGCATGGCCGATGGTTACCGGCAGACCGGAAGACGGCGGCCTTGGTTTCAAATTCAAATGGAACATGGGCTGGATGCACGATTTCCTGGAATACATGAAATTGGACCCGTATTTCCGCAAATTTAACCACAACAAGATGACCTTCGGCATGACCTACGCCACCAGTGAGAATTTCATCCTGGTGCTGTCCCACGACGAAGTGGTTCATTTGAAATGCTCTATGATCAACAAAATGCCCGGCATCTATGAGGACAAGTTCGCCAATTTAAAAGTGGGCTACACCTTCATGATGGGACATCCGGGCAAGAAACTATTGTTTATGGGACAGGATTTCGGACAGTTCCACGAATGGGACGAAAAAGTGGCTCTGGACTGGTATTTAGCTGACGAGCCGCTGCACAAAGACCTTCAGGACTACTGCCGCGACCTGCTCCATCTGTACAAAAAATACCCTGCTTGTTACAGCCAGGACTATGATTGGAAGGGATTCCAGTGGATCAACGCCAATGACGCAGACCGCAGCATTTTCAGCTTCGTCCGTTATTCCGCCACCGGCAGACAAAATCTGTTATTTGTCTGCAACTTCACCCCTGTTTCCCGCCCAGATTACCGGGTCGGTGTTCCGAAATCCGGCAATTACACCCTGATCCTGGATGAAACACACGGTTCTTATAAGACCGGCGATCAGAAGATCGTATTTAAGGCGAAAAAGAGCGAATGTGACGGCCAGCCGTACTCCATCGCTTACCCGCTTCCGGCCTATGGAACCGCGATCTTCAGGTTCTAAAAGGAGGATAAACTACCATGCAGACAATCCTTGTTTGCGATGACGATAAACAGATCGTCGAGGCCATTGATATTTACCTGACCGGCGAAGGCTTTCAGGTGATCAAGGCTTACGACGGCTACGAAGCGCTGGAATTACTGGAAAATAACAGCGTGGATCTGATGATCGTGGATGTGATGATGCCGGGCTTAGACGGCATCCGCACCACGTTGAAGGTAAGGGAGACCAGCAGTATCCCCATCATCATTCTCTCTGCAAAATCAGAGGACGCTGACAAGATCCTGGGCTTAAATATCGGTGCTGACGATTACATCACCAAGCCATTTAACCCGCTGGAATTAGTGGCCCGTGTCAAATCCCACATGCGCCGCTACACCCAGCTTGGCAATTTAAGCCAGCAGTCCACCGACACCATTTACCGCTGCGGCGGCCTTCAAATCAACGATGATACCAAGGAAGTGTACGTGGACGACGAACAGATCAAGCTGACTCCCATTGAATACAACATCCTGCTGCTTCTGGTAAAGAATGCCGGAAAAGTGTTCTCCATCGATGAGATCTATGAGCAGATCTGGAATGAGGAGGCCATCGGCGCCGACAACACCGTAGCAGTACATATCCGGCACATCCGCGAAAAGATCGAGATCAACCCGCGGGAGCCACGGTACTTAAAAGTTGTCTGGGGTGTTGGCTATAAGATTGAAAAGCAGTAGGTGTCACCTATGAAAGAACAGAATGGCAAACGAAATACCTGGCCTATGGCCTTAAAAAAGCAGACTGCGTTTATGATCCACCTGCTGTTCCTGGTCCTGTTCCTCGTTGGTTCCATTTTCGTCTATTTCAACGAGAACTACGGGCGAGGGCTTAACTGGGTCCGGGAGGAAAATTACGCAGATACCTATTCCTGCACCAGCCAGCTGGAATCAGACGTGGAAAATATCTTCAAATACGTCAGCTACAAAAACCTGCTGGAAAAAAACGGGGAGATCAACTACCAGACCGACATGGTCTGCGTTACCTTCAGCTCCGGCCGCACGGTAATCTACACACTGGATGAGATGATCCGATACGCAAAAAGCCTGGGCTACTATCTGACTGATTCCTATGAGGTGGCAGGAGGTTCGTCTGTGGCGAACAATTCCGATGATGATCTGCCGTTGATCGAATGGAAGGCTTACGACCCCAACGAGGTTTATTCAGAACCCGGGGATCAGTACGCCTCGCTGGAAGATCTGTCCGTACAGGTTCTGGAGGTTCTGGGTGATTACTATCAGATCCGCAACAACTATATCAACCAGCCCTCTAACCTGCATTTCAGAGTCTCTTACCGGAATCAGTCCGGACAGGAAAATGTCTACACGAACTCCAACGACATGACCACAGAGCAGATCCGTTCCTTTGGACGTTACCTCTATATCTCCGGTGAATCCATCCTGATGGACACCAACTTAAAATACGTCCCAGAAAACATTACCTCCCAGCTGGAGACTTATAATCTTTACGGCAATAATGATTATTACATTGTTTTAGGACTGGATACCAGCTATCCATATACGGACCCTTACTCCACTGCCCATAATCAGTATGAGAAGATCCGTCTGGACTATATCTCCGGTATGGTACTGTTCACTCTTGGTGGAATCGGCGCCGTCATCACGCTGGTCATCATGATCGTCCTGACCGGACACTGTGACGAATCTCCCAAAAAGATCCAGCTTTGCCGTTTTGATCAGATTCCTCTTGGGGCTTTCCTTGGCTTATGGGCGGTTTCTCTGGCTGCGGCACACTATCTGACCCGTCAGTACGGAGAGTTTTATTTGAATTTCCTGATCAGTGAACAGTATTGGGACTACAGCAGCCGCTGGATGGAAATGACCGTTTCCTATGGCATTACACTTCCTGCACTTTTAAGCCTTATCCGCTGCTATAAAGCTGGTGTCATCTGGAAAAACAGTCTGACCTGCCGTATCCTGCACAAGTGCCTGACAGCGTTGACAAACTGCTCCTTTCCGGTCCGTTTATCTCTTTGCTTCGCCGGATATCTGACCGTGGATGGCGTGCTTTTCGCCTGCTTTGCTTATTTTTTCTTAAAACAGGACTCTTTAAGTTTTTCCTATCTGTATCTGGTTCCTGCTGTGATCTTTATCGGTTTTCAGATATGGATCTTCCTGCTTCTATTCCGGAATCAGGTAGAATATGAGAAGATCACCCATGGTATTTTCCAGATGGCTGATGGTGATACGGAATATAAGATTGATTCTGACGGTTTTTCCGGCAAAGGCGAAACGGTTGCCAAAGCCCTGAATAACATCGGTGACGGCATGGAAACTGCCTTGAAAGAACAGGTCAAAAGTGAACGCTTAAAGGCTGACCTGATCACCAATGTATCCCATGATATCAAGACGCCTCTCACGTCTATTATCAACTATGTGGATTTATTAAAACGAGAAAAGATCCAGGACGAGAAGATCGCCCGGTATTTAGATATCTTAGATCAGAAATCCCAGCGGTTAAAGACGCTGACGGAGGATCTGGTAGAAGCCTCCAAGGCCAGCTCCGGCAACTTAAAGCTGGAGATCGCCAAGATCGATCTGGTGGAGATGATCCAGCAGACCAATGGAGAATTCGAAGAAAAATACCAGATCCGACATCTGGATCTGGTATCTTCTCTTCCGAATGAATGCCTTCTGATCGCTGTAGACGGACGCCGTCTGTGGCGGGTTTTGGAAAACCTTTACAATAACGCATTCAAATATGCCATGGAGAACAGCCGCATCTATGTAGATGTGACCTCCTCCGATGGATTTGCTTATTTTACGATCAAAAATGTCTCTGCCAATCCGTTAAATATCCATGCGGATGAACTGACAGAGCGATTCGTCCGGGGCGATGTTGCCAGAACCACCGAAGGAAGTGGTCTGGGACTTTCCATCGCCAAGGACTTAACCCAGCTTCAAGGCGGAACCTTCAAGCTTTACATCGATGGCGATCTCTTCAAGGCACAGGTGGGATTCCCACTCTGTAACCTTGAAGAACCGGAACATTTAGAAGATTCTCCAGCCACAGATGAAGTTGTTTCTCCACCAGGAGCTTAAAGAACGGTGAACCACCTTTCCGTTACTGGAGGACGCATCGATCACGGTGCCTCCTCCGGCAACGATACCTACATGTCCGCTTACAACGATAATATCTCCAGCCTGAAGGCTGTTAAAATTCGTGATCTTTGTGTATTTTCCAATACTTCTCCAGCCGGAGGATGTGGTATAACTCTGTTTTACTCCCGCTTTATTCAGACACCAGTATACAAAACCGGAACAGTCAAAGCTGTTCGGACCCTTGGCGCCCCATACATACGGACTTCCCAGCTTGGAGCTTGCGATAGATAAGAGTCCGCTGACACCACTGCCTCCAACACTTCCTTTGGAACCGCCGGAAGAACTGGAATTACTCTTACCGGAAGATCCGGAAGAAGAACTGGAAGATCCAGTAGATTTCTTTACATCATTGCTGGTCAGCTTCGCCATGGTCATCCGTCCTACAGAACCATCACTTGCCAGACCATTGTTGCTCTGGAAGCTCTTGACCGCACTTTCCGTCTTATCACCAAAATATCCCGTTACATTGGAAGAAGATAAATATCCATATTTGCTGAGCAGGTTCTGAACCTGTTTGACGCTGTCACCCTGATCACCAAGGACGAGACCGTTGGCCACAGCTCCCGGATCATTTAATGCGGCTCTGGTGGACGGTCCTAAGTAACCATCAACAACCAGGTCATTACGGGACTGGAACTGCTTTAATGCCACAGAGGTATCATTTCCATAGGTTCCGTCTGGTTCTGTTGTCAAATAGCCTAACTCTTTCAACCGTTTCTGGGCGGCTTCTACCACTTCACTCTTATCTCCGTAAACCAATAAGTTTGGTTTCACATCTTCACTATATAATAAGTTCACAGTACGGCGGCCTACCTTGCCATCCTGATCCAGACCATTGACCTGCTGCATCTTCTTAACCGCTTCTTCCGTTTTCTCACCGAAATTACCGGTCACCAGATCTGCCGTAGCCAGATAACCCAATTCATATAAACGTTTCTGGATACGCTCGATATCGGAGCCCTGGTCGCCATTCTGCGCTGCATAATACTTGGCGTTGGGATCCATAATCGCATCCCAGGTAGCCGGGCCTACGATTCCGTCCTGATTCAGTTTATTCTGCCGCTGGAAGGTTTTCACTGCTTCCTGGGTCACATTTCCAAAATATTCCGTCGGCTCATCGTTATCCATAAAGCCTAACTCCATCAACCGGGCCTGCAGCTCTGAGATCTTCTCATGTTCCACACCCAGCCGCAGATACTCCGGTGCAGGCTCTGTCTCCGGAACCGGAAGATCCTTTAAACGCTCATAATCCGGTCCATCCGGCGTTAACTACTCCATGCCGTCCACCACCGCCTGACCTTCACTTTCTGTCTGGATGGACACTTTTACCGGCTCGTTAGAATTCGACACCGGGGTTTTGCCACAACCGGACAGAAGCATCGCCACTGCAAGTGTAGCTGCCGCGGTTCTGTATATCTTATGTTTCATTCACCCATTTCTCCTTTTTTTGCCTCATATCGTAACGATCCCGTATCTTCATCATTACGCCATGCTCTGGTCAAATCCTGTCTATTGTAACATATTTTTAATATATTTAAAAGGCAGGAGGAGCGGTTCATAGATTTTTCATGAAATCGTCAGGTTTCCACCATGCGCAGGGGATTTTCATTTGCAAATCGTTTGCTCATTCCCCAAGCTCAATCAGCTGTCCCTGTACTACAAAACGTGCGTCAGCTGTCTCATAGGAGCAGGTTGACAACGTCATCAGCGGTGCATCCACTGCTTCTATAAACAACGGTGTCAGACAGGATGTTTTATTCCACCGGCTTACACAAGCTTCTTTTTCTTCTTCCGTTGCATCAGCCGGCGGAACTCGGCTTCCTCCGGA
>OGKG01003885.1_pt1 | contig 13293 bp, 10 predicted proteins | sample 1572201 | NCBI WGS metagenome assembly OGKG01 (sample SAMEA2582146, study PRJEB24529) | metagenome | biome: Human gut stool | place: China | collected 2011 | reverse complement strand
AATGTAGCGTCTTTGGAAAGAAGACGTTACATTCAAAGTAGAATTCGACACTTACAAGGGTACGGTATTCAATGCCAGACTGGAAGAGTATCTTGACATATCAACCGACGGTACAGGTATTCCGGTAACAATCATCATCGACGATGCCGCTTTTGACCGCACCATATACGATGTGAAGCCGGGATTCACCTGTAACATCCGCCTGGCATCGGATATTGCTCCTTTCATAGAAGAAAAACTGATGAATGTGCCGCTAAGCGCCGTATTCGGTGACAGCGAAAACAAGAACACCTATGTATGGATAGTGAAAGACAACAAAGTGAACCGTCGCGAAGTAACCGTATATTCACCTACCGGAGAGGCTAATCTTCTCATCTCCAAAGGCCTGAAACAAGGTGAAACCGTTGTCACAGCCGGAGTGTACCAATTGGTGGAAGGACAGAGAATAAAAGAGGTAAAATGACAGAGATATGAACTTAGCTAAATATTCATTAGACAACACCAAGATTGTTTACTTCTTTCTCGCAGTGTTGCTCATCGGCGGTGTATTCTCATTCGGCCGTTTGGGAAAGAAAGAAGATGCGCCCTTCGTCATTAAGACGGCGGTCATCATGACACGTTATCCCGGAGCCGAACCGGCTGAAGTGGAACGGCTCATTACCGAGCCCATCTCCCGCGAGATACAAAGCATGAGTGGGGTGTACAAAATAAAGTCCGAATCCATGTACGGGCTTTCCAAAATCACGTTTGAGCTGCAACCATCGCTCTCCGCTGCATCTATCCCGCAAAAATGGGATGAGCTGCGCCGTAAGGTTCTCAACATACAGCCCCAACTTCCGGCAGGAGCTTCCGTACCGACGGTATCGGACGACTTCGGCGATGTATTCGGCATTTATTACGGACTGGTCGGCGACGACGGCTTCTCCTATGAAGAAATGCGCAACTGGGCGGAGCGTATCAAGACGCAGGTTATCACTGCCGAAGGGGTTATGAAAGTAGCCCTGTTCGGCACACAGACGGAAGTAATCAATATCTTTATCTCCGTAAACAAACTGGCGGGGATGGGCATCGACCCCAAACAACTGGCAGGCTTGCTGCAATCGCAGAACCAGATTATCAATACGGGTGAAATCGGTGCAGGCGAACAGCAGTTGCGCATTGTGGCCAACGGTACTTATACCACCGTCAACGACATCCGCAACCAGACAATCACCACCCCCGGCGGACAAGTCAAACTGGGCGATATAGCCGTCGTTGAAAAGGGATACATGGACCCGCCCGGCACCATCATGCACGTAAACGGAAAACGGGCCATCGGCATCGGCGTCTCCACCGACCCGCAGAAGGATGTGGTAAAAACCGGTGAGCTGGTAGACAAGAAGCTCGCCGAACTCTTGCCTCTCATCCCCGTAGGGTTGGAACTGGAAAGCCTTTACCCCGAAAACGTCATTGCCAAAGAAGCGAACAACGGATTTATTATCAACCTGATAGAATCCATTCTGATTGTAATCGTCATCATCATGCTGGTAATGGGGATGCGCGCCGGCGTACTCATCGGCTCTTCACTGATATTTTCCATTGGCGGCACACTGCTCATCATGTCGTTCCTGGGAGTGGGACTGAACCGTACCTCGCTGGCAGGCTTTATCATCGCCATGGGAATGCTGGTGGATAACGCCATTGTGGTAACCGACAATGCACAGATTGCCATAGCCCGCGGCGTGAACAGACGAAAAGCGCTGATAGACGGCGCCACCGGTCCGCAATGGGGATTGCTGGGAGCAACCTTCATAGCCGTCTGCTCATTCCTGCCGCTTTATCTTGCACCGTCTTCCGTTGCCGAAATTGTAAAGCCGCTATTTATCGTACTGGCTATATCACTGGGGCTGAGCTGGGTACTTGCATTGACGCAAACCACCACCTTCGGCAATTTCATACTGAAAGCCCAAACCGGCAACAGCGACAAAGACCCTTACGACAAGCCTTTCTACCATAAATTCGCATCCATCCTCAGCCTGCTGATACGCAAGAAAACGCTCACATTGGGAAGCATGGTCGTATTGTTCATCCTCTCCCTCGTCATCATGGGACTGATGCCTCAAAACTTCTTCCCTTCACTGGACAAACCTTATTTCCGCGCCGATGTATTCTATCCCGACGGATACGGCATCCGCGATGTAGAGAAGGAAATGAAGAAAGTGGAAGCCCACCTGCTGGCACAGCCGGAAGTGAAACGGGTTTCCGTCACCTTCGGCAGCACCCCGCTGCGCTACTATCTGGCATCCACTTCCGTAGGTCCAAAACCCAACTTCGCCAACCTGCTGGTAGAAGTGACAGACAGCAAATACACCAAAGAATATGAAGAGAAGCTGGACAGCTATATGAAGGAGAACTACCCCAATGCCATCACCCGAACCACGCTCTTCAAACTCTCGCCTGCCGTAGACGCCGCCATCGAGATAGGCTTTATCGGCAATAGCACAGATACGCTGGTGGCGCTGACCAACCGGGTTTTAGAGATAATGCACCGCGACAAAGACCTTATCAATGTGCGCAACTCCTGGGGTAACAAGATTCCTATCTGGAAACCCGTATACAGCCAGGAGCGTGCGCAACCGTTAGGCGTATCCCGCCAAAGCATGGCGCAGAGCATACAAATAGGGACAAACGGAATGACGCTGGGCGAATACCGACAGGGCGACCAAGTGCTTCCTATCCTACTGAAAGACAACACAATCGGCGCGTTCCGCATTAACGACCTGCGCACGCTGCCCGTATTCGGAACTACGCGCGAAACCACCACGCTGGAGCAAGTGGTCAGTAAGTTCGACTACCAGTACAAGTTCTCCAACGTGAAGGACTACAACCGCCAGATGGTTATGATGGCGCAAGCCGACCCCCGCCGGGGCGTAAATGCCATTGCCGCCTTTAACCGTGTGTGGGAGCAGGTGCAGAAAGAAATCGATGTTCCCGAAGGATATGCCATGAAATACTTCGGCGAACAGGAAAGCCAGGCCGAATCCAATGCCGCACTGGCAGCCAACATGCCGCTGACGTTTTTCCTGATGTTCGTCACCCTGCTGTTCCTGTTCAAGACCTACCGCAAACCCATCGTCATCTTGCTGATGCTTCCGCTTATCTTTATCGGCATCGTATTGGGACTGTTGCTGTTGGGCAAGACATTTGACTTTTTCGCCATTCTGGGCCTGTTGGGACTGATTGGAATGAACATCAAGAACGCCATTGTCCTCGTAGACCAGATTGATACGGAAACGGCCGCCGGAAAAGCACCGCGTGAAGCGGTTATCAGCGCAACGACCACCCGCATTGTTCCCGTAGCCATGGCATCGGGCACAACCATCCTGGGTATGCTGCCGTTACTGTTCGACGCCATGTTCGGCGGTATGGCGGCCACTATCATGGGCGGCCTGCTGGTAGCTTCGATACTCACCCTGTTTGTATTGCCCGTGGCTTACTGTGCGATACACCGGATAAAAGGATAGAGGGATTGCGACTCGACTATTTACGATTTACGATTTACGATTTAATGATTTGACTATTTACGATTTGAATGATGAGAAAGATTATATTTATATTGTCAGTAATCAGCTTCGGTATAAGTGCCGCAGCACAAGAAAGCTATCTCAGCCGCGAGGCTTATCGGGACAAAGTGGAAGCATACAGCCAACTGCTGAAACAGCAACGCCTGAAAGCTACGGCAAGCACCGAAGCCCGCAAGATAGCACAGACTGGCTTCCTGCCCAAAATAGACATTACTGCCGAAGGAACTGCCAATCTGAACCATCTGGATGCCTGGAACAGTCCGGCGGGACAGTACCGTCCTTACACCTATCAGGCATTGGCAACACTGGGACAGCCTCTTTACACAGGCGGTTCGCTCATGGCCCGGAAAAAAATTGCCAAAGCCGATGAAGAGCTGGACAAACTTGCCACAGAGCTGACCCTCGACCAGATACACTATCAGAGCGATGCGGTTTACTGGAATGCCTCGGCCGCATTGGCAACACTCAAAGCCGCCGCCCGTTTTGAAGGGATTGTCAGCCAACAGTACAACATCATTCAAGACAGGTTTAATGACGGAGCTATCAGCCGTACGGATTTACTGATGATTTCCACCCGTAAAAAAGAGGCCGAATTGCAGTATATCAAAGCCCGCCAGAACTATACCCTTGCCTTGCAGCAACTCAATATCCTGATGGGAGTGAAACCGGATGCCGCGGTAGACAGTCTTTGTGAAATCGGCATGCACTGTCCGCCCGTCGATTTACTGAGTCTTGACGAAGTATTGTCCCGCCGTGCGGACTATGCCGGAACCCATGTCAGTATCGCCAGGAGCGAAGCGCAACGCAAGGCAGCCCTCAGCCAGTATAATCCCCAACTCAGTATGTTCCTGGCAACCGGTTGGGACACCGGTATCGCCTATATGGGACAAGACGTGCCCCATACGCCCATTGCGGGAATCAATCTCAACATCCCCATTTTCCGATGGGGTGCACGCTTCAAGACCAACCGCCAGCAAAAGGCATATATAGGTATTCAGAAATTACAGCAAAGCTATGTGGCAGATACTATTTTAGAAGAGCTGTCCGCCGCTACCACCAAACTGACGGAAACGGAACAGCAGGTAAAGACAGCCCGGGAGAATATGGCGCTTGCCGAAGAGAATCTCGACCTGGTTACGTTCTCCTACAATGAAGGCAAGGCAAGCATGGTCGATGTGCTATCCGCACAGCTTTCGTGGACACAGGCCCAGACCAACCTTATCAATGCGCACCTTGCCGCAAAGATGGCAGTGGCTGAGTACAGGAAAGCTATCAGTGAATAAAGGCGGAAATAAAAAGGAGATGCGCCAAAACACTCGTTATTTGTGTTTTGACGCATCCCCTTTTTATATCTCAACTTTCTTATCCGAGGAACGAAATCAATACGCCCGCCGCCACCGCAGAACCGATGACGCCGGAAATATTACTGGACATACAGTAATTCAGTACGTGGTTCTTAGGGTCGTACTTGGTAGCGATTTCATTGCATACGCGGCTTGCCATAGGCACGGCGCTCAATCCCGTCGCACCAATCAGCGGATTAATCTTCTTCTTGGAGAACAGATTGAACAGTTTCACAAAGAAGATACCGCCCGAAATGGACAAGGCAAATGCAAGGAAGCCGCCGACAACGATGCCGATAGTGGTCCAGTTGAGGAATGCCTCGCTCGTCATAGTAGCGCCCACACTCAGTCCGAGGAAGATGGTTGCCGCATTCATAATGCTGTTGGCTGCCGCATCGAACAGACGGCTGGTATCGGAACCGATTTCCTTAATCAGGTTACCGAACATCAGCATACCAATCAAAGGCACTGCCGTCGGCACGAAGAGAGCTACAATGGTAGTAACGGCAATCGGGAAAATAATCTTCAGTACACGCAGATTCTTTATCTCGGTTTTTGACGGATAGAGCTTTTCCTGCTCCTTCATGTTAATCATCAGTTCCTTCTTGCTGCAGAGCAGTTTCACAACCAATGGAATGATAACCGGAACCAGCGCCATGTACGAATAAGCCGCAATGGCGATAGGGCCCAGCAGATGCGGAGCGAGCTTAATGGTGGTGAAGATAGCCGTAGGACCGTCCGCACCGCCGATAATACCCAATGCACCGGCTTCCTGCGGCGTGAAGCCCATCATTACGGCACACAACAGTACGGTAAAGATACCGAGCTGCGCAGCCGCACCGAATATGGAAAGACGCAAATTGCGGAGCATCGGTCCGAAGTCCGTCAGCGCACCCACACCCATAAAGATGACAGGCGGCAGAAATCCGGTCTTTATCAGCATATAGTAGATGAAGTTCATCAGTCCGAGGTCGTGTGCAATCTCGTGCAACGGCATTTCCCAGATGTTCTTCAACACTCCGTTCACCATTACCATACCGTTTTCATCTGCCTGGATAACCCCCATGTCGCCACCGGGGAAATTGGCAATGAGCACACCGAAAGCAATGGGAACCAGCAACAGCGGTTCGTAATGCTTCCTGATGCCCAGATACAGCAAAATAAAGGCAATGGCATACATTATAAGGAACGACGGATCGGCAATGATATTGCTGAACGCCGTCATATCATAGAGTTTCGCAAATATATCTTCCATCATCCAATCTTCATTAATACATCATCTTCAGAAACAGAATCACCCGGATTGACGCAGATAGCGGTCACCGTTCCGCTGAAGTCGGCACGGATGGCATTATAGGTTTTCATGGCCTCGATGTAGCAAAGCAGGTCGCCCTCCTTCACTTTATCTCCTACCTTGAGAGGAGTTTCCTGTGCATTCTTGGTCAGGAAGAACTTGCCTTCGAGCGGAGCAGCCACTTCCTGCCCTTCACCGGCGGGAGCGGTAATCTTGTCGGTGGCGGAAGCCGGCAGGTCGATGTCGCCGTAAGCCACCGTCACGCGATAAGCCTGTCCGTCCACCTGCACGGTGAGCGTCTTGGGTTTGGCGTCGTCCAGAGGGGATTTGTCGCGTTCGGCACGGCGTTTCTCCACATCGGCAAGGAAATCCTCTTTCGCCTTGCCACTCTTGTAAGCCTCGTACTGTGCCGGATGCATAGCGTATTCAAAGAGTTCTTCATCATCTTCGCCAAGTTCCCACTTGTTTTCCTTCATCAGCTTGCGGTACTTGTCGAGTGCATCGGGATAGTTGTCCTGCGGATTGCCGTTGAAGAACTTACGTCCTTCGCGTTCCGCCTTTTCAACGAGTTCGGGAGCGAGTTCGCCCGGCAGCTTGCCTGCCTTGCCCAACAGCATGTCCCAAATATCGTCGGCTATCATACCCCAACGCTCTTTTCCTTTCTCCATGGCCATGACGTTCATCATGGAAAGGTTCTTGACGTACTGGCTGAACGGAGTCACCAACGGTGGATAACCCACGCGCGGCCATACGTATGCCACTTCGTTGAAGAGTTTGATAAGCAGTTCGTCCTGCTTCATAAACGGCAGGTTGCGTTTGGCCTTGTACTTGTTGATAGATTCCAGATTGGATTCCAGGTCCGCCATCAGACTTCCCATCATGCCGCCCGGAAGTCCCGGACCAATCAGCAACGAATTCATCAGGCGGTTCTTCGGGCTGATGTACAGACCGAGAAAATCATCCATAAACTCCTGGATAAGTGCACGTACTTTCATGTACGCTTCCATATTGATTTCGGGAACCTTGAAACCGGCATCTTTCAGCATGGCCTGCACGCTGAGCAGGTCGGCATGTCCCGTGCCCCATGAAAGCGGCTCCATACCTACGTCAATATAGTCGCAGCCGGCCTCACAAACCGCAAGGATACTTGCCATGTTGAAACCGGGTCCCGCATGGCTGTGATACTGGATGGGAATGTCCGGATGAGCAGCCTTGATGTTTGCCACAATCTTGCCCAAAGATACCGGACGGCCGATACCTGCCATATCCTTGATACAGATTTCGTCTGCACCCAGCTTGATAAGCTTCAATGCCATATCCGTATAATATTCCACAGTATGGATAGGCGAATGGGTGATACAGAGCGAACACTGCGAAATCATTCCCGCCTCGTGCGCATAAGTGATGGAAGGAGCGATGTTACGTATATCGTTCAGTCCGCAGAAAGTACGTGTGATGTCCGTACCCTGCGCCTTCTTCACTTTATAAAACAGCTTGCGCACATCGGCAGGCACGGGGCTCATGCGCAGGCCGTTCAGTGCACGGTCCAACATATGTGTCTGTATACCGGCTTCGTGGAACGGCTTCGTCCACTCGCGCACAGCTTTATTGGGGTTCTCGCCAAACAATAGATTTACCTGTTCAAAACCGCCGCCATTCGTTTCTACACGAGCGAAACATCCCATCTCGACAATGGCAGGCGCTACCTTTACCAGCTGGTCTACACGGGGCACATATTTTCCGGCACTTTGCCACATATCCCTGAATACCAAGCTGAACTTAATTTCTTTTTTCATACCAAATTATTCCTGTGTGTGTTTATATAAGATTAGTTATTTCAGAGTTTCTCCACTTTCGCAACTTTACCCTTGCCTTGCGTCACTACCGTAACCGCCGCACTGATAGCCGCCATGATGTTGCCGGGAACAGCCGCAGGAGCATTTGCCGCCTGTTTGGCAGGAGCGACCTCTTCGGGTGCATATTTATTCACAAGGGCGATAAGTCCCTTTCCCAAGTAGATTACAATCAGCAGGATGGCAAAGACCGTTGCCATACCCACTATCATTAGCAGGAGCGCTATGTTCAAGTTTTCCATATTATAAATTATTAGTTATTCTATCAGATTTGCAAAAAATCGTCCGAAATTAGTGATAATAGACGAGAATATAGAATATTACAATGATAAATTATGCTAAAATAAAAGTAAGAAAAGAGCAAGTAGCCGGTCACTACATATCTTCCAACGACAAACAAACCGTCTCAATCCGATATTTCGGCAATAGCTTTTTCTTTAAATGTTCCACTTTCCCAGCCAGCAGTTCCGGTTTGAAGTTTTTCTTTTGCCGCTTCACTTCTGCCGCCACAGCTTGATTTTTCTCCAATTTCAGAGCAATAATATCAATTTCATTCTGATTGCCCTTCGGCTCCCACCACGAACCTATAGCCCGATATTGGAAACTTTCGGCAAACTGCTGTTTGAAATATCTTTCCAGCATGATACCTGAATAAGTTGAATAGTCGGATTTGATGATGGTCTGCAAACCGATAAAGTTCTTAATCTCTATCAGAGAACGGTGGCGGTCGAAATAGTTAAACCAAAACCGGATGAAATTATCTTGTATTTCATACCTTACAGTTTGACTTCCTTCTTTTGCCAATAAAGGACGCTGGCGGACAATGATGTTGTAATCCTCAATCAACCGCTTTATTTGACCGCCTATGCTTTTGTCTCCCAAAGCGGCTTCTATTTCGGGTTGCGTATTAATGCCACCGGAAATAGCACTTAAGATAGAAAAATAAGTGGCATAGTTTTTCCCGAACTCTTCCACCAGCAGATTTTTTCCTTCATCGGTAAAAGAAGAGTTCTCCCGAACCATAAATGAAATCATCCCGTCTACACTCAATTCGGTGTTGTCACAAAGCAGTTCAACATATTTCGGAACACCCCCTGTAAAAGAATAGAGGGCAAGCAAATCATCATTGCTGTAATCGGGATTGTAATCAAAGATAATCTCTTTCAATGTAGCCAAATCAAAAGCAGACAGTTTAATGATATTATCAGCTCTACCGAACAAGGGCTCTTTATTGTTCTGAAATATTTTCTGCATCAACGAATAAACGGAACCCGATACAATCAAATTCATCTTAGATTTCTTCCGATAGGTATCCCAAATGTTTTGCATATCGCTATATACCGATTCATTGATGTTATAGAACTCCTGAAACTCATCGATAACCAGGTTGAACGGTTTCTGGGAAGACAGTTCCATCAGATACTGAAATAATGACCGGAAGGTACGTATTTCCATTGGAACAAATACATCAAGCGATTGGCCGATAACCGGAATAAATTCAGAACAAAGCGTTGCTTCACTTTTACGCCCCACAAACAGATAAACGGTTGGCATATCTTCAACAGCTTTCATTATAAGGCTTGTTTTACCAATCCTTCTTCTTCCGGTTACCACTGTTAAGCGTGAATGGTCGCTGAAAGACAAATCGCGTATCCGCCGCAGCTCCGCCAACTCGCTTTTCCTATTATAAAATTTCATATTTCCAATTTTGTTACGGCTGTAACTGTTACAGCGGTTACAAAGATATAAGAAATTATCTATATATACTCTGCTTTTTCATTTTTCCAAAAGATTTATGCGAATTACCGTATTTCATTCTTGGGGTATCTATTTTTAGTATCTCCATTTTTTTACCACATCCATTCACTTTTCCTCTACCATTCATCCCCCCACTTCGGAATACATTCTGAAAGGGTGGCATGTCAAAATTAAAATTCGTTTACTTTTTGTTTCTTTTTAGACACAGAATACGCGGATTTCACGGAAAAAGAATAAAAAAAATCTGTGCCTTCCGTGTAATCCGCGTAATCCTTTAGATTTGCGTACCTAAAAAACATCAAGTGTATTTTAACACCCTTCTGTCATTGCGTAATAGTATCTATTTACTTAGAACTCGCTTGTAAAGTGGAACTTGATATGCTTGAAATCCATCTGCGCCATCTGCAGTACGTAGCCGCTGTCTGCAAGGAACACATCCCTGCCCTCACGGTCTTTCGCCATATACTGGTACTTGCGTTTCTTGAACGCTTCCAGTTCGGCAGGGTCATCACTTTCAATCCAGCAGGCCTTGTAAAGACTCAACGGCTCCCAACGGCATTTGGCACTGTACTCATTTTCCAGACGGTATTGGATTACCTCGAACTGCAACTGCCCTACCGTACCGATAATCTTGCGTCCGTTAAACTGGTTGACAAACAACTGCGCTACACCTTCGTCCATCAACTGGTCGATACCTTTGGCAAGCTGCTTCTGTTTCATCGGGTCGGCATTCTCGATATACTTGAACATCTCGGGCGAGAAGCTCGGCAGTCCGCGGAAGTGAAGCATCTCACCCTCCGTCAGCGTATCGCCGATTTTGAACGTACCGTTGTCCGGCAAACCGATGATATCTCCCGCCCACGCCTCATCGATGGTAGTCTTGCGCTGCGCCATAAACTGCGTGGGCGACGAGAAACGCATGGTCTTGCCATGACGCACATGCAGGTAGGGCGTATTACGGGTGAACTTACCGGAACATATCTTGCAGAATGCGATACATGAGCGGTGGTTCGGGTCGATATTGGCGGTAATCTTAAAGATAAAGCCTGTGAGTTTAGGCTCTTCCGGTTCTACTTCGCGTTCCTCCGCCTTCACGGGACGGGGACTGGGAGCAATCTCCACAAAGCAGTCCAGCAACTCCTGCACACCGAAGTTATTCAGGGCGGAGCCGAAGAACACGGGAGCCAATTCACCTTTCAGATACTCCTCTACCTGAAATTCGGGATACACACCGTCTATCAGTTCCAGTTCGCCGCGCAGCTTGTCCGCCAGTGCCGAACCGATCTGATTATCCAGTTCTTCCGTATTTATATCTACTTCCACCTTTTCCGTCACCACCTGCTTGGAAGGCTGGTAAAGATTGAGATTGCGTTCATAAATGTTGTAAACTCCCTTGAAACGGGGACCGCTCTCGATAGGCCACGTCAGCGGGCGGACGTGGATGGAGAGTTCCTCCTCCAGCTCATCCAGCAAGTCGAACGGGTCTTTTGCCTCACGGTCCATCTTATTGATGAAGATAATCACCGGAGTGTTGCGCATGCGGCAGACTTCCATCAGCTTGCGTGTCTGTGTTTCCACACCTTTCGCACCGTCCACCACGATGATAACGCTGTCCACCGCCGTCAGTGTGCGGTAGGTATCTTCGGCAAAGTCCTGGTGACCCGGAGTATCGAGGATATTGATTTTATAATCGTGATAGTCGAACTCCATTACGGAAGTGGTTACGGAGATACCACGCTGTTTTTCAATATCCATCCAATCCGACGTTGCCGTCTTCTTTATCTTGTTGCTCTTTACCGCACCCGCCACCTGAATCTGACCGCCAAACAGCAGCAGCTTTTCAGTCAACGATGTCTTACCGGCGTCCGGATGGGCGATAATCGCAAAGGTTCGTCTTCTCGCTATTTCTTGATTACTTGCCATATATATAAGGTATAATATTCAAATAAGTATTATTTTGCTTACTGCGCCAGCCTATCGATGCAGACCTGCAAGCTATCCTCCCAATGGGGAATCTCGATACCGAAAGTCTTTTTAATCTTCGTCTTATCCAATACGGAATACTGAGGACGCGGAGCTTTGGCCGGATACTCGTCCGTATGCAACGGGCTGACTTTACACGAGGTAATGCCCGCCATGCGGTGAATGGCCACCGTAAAATCATACCAGGAGCATACTCCCTCGTTACTGAAATGATAAATACCGGGGACGATGCCCTGATTGACAGCCGCAAAGATGGCACGTGCCAAATCGTTGGCATAAGTCGGCGTACCGATTTGGTCGAAAACAACTCCCAACCGCTCGCGTTCATTGCCCAGACGAATCATGGTCTTTACAAAATTATTGCCGTAAATGGAATATAACCATGCCGTACGGATAACCATCGCACGGCTGCACTTCTCCATAACAGCCTGCTCACCTGCCAGTTTTGTGGAGCCGTAAACGGAGTTGGGGCAAGGAGTGACTTCTTCCGTATAAGGAATATGACCGGTTCCGTCGAACACGTAATCCGTAGAGACCTGTATCATGGCAGCACCGCAAGCCTCGGCGGCGGCAGCCAGATAGCCGGGAGCTATATGGTTCAGTTTATCGCAAAGTTCGGGATTGTCTTCTGCCTTGTCCACTGCCGTATAAGCGGCACAGTTCACAATAACATCCACCCGATTATCAGTCACGAATGCACGTATGGCCTGTTCATCACATATATCCAGTTCCTGCACATCTGTAAAAAAGTAAGTGTGTTGCTGATTTTCAGCAGAGAGCACCCGCATCTCATTGCCAAGCTGACCGTTGGCACCGGTTACTAATATATTCATCTTAACAGTTACTATTTATTCCCTATGGTTATGATACCTCTTTTATCTTCAACACACAGGTACGTTGACTATTTTCAGTTTTCTATTTATTACCCGACTTATTACCCTGCTTCATGCAGACATTCCGTCAGTCATTATCCAGTTTCAACTCGCCTTTCCTCTCTTTGTCGTAATAATTGGCAAGCAGGGAAAGAAAACTGCTGATGGCTTCTATCGCCTTGGCAGTGCCCTGGCTGATTTCCTTTTTCTGCAAACGCAGCAGCAGTATGCCGTAAAGCGCCTCAAAACAGGTCTCCAATTCGGATTCTTCCGTTTGTCCGCTCTTTTGCCGCAATTCCACAATAAAAGGCAACGCTTTGAAATATGCCGCATTATAAAAGGGATACTTCGTGGAAGCCAGCAAATCGGCATGCAGGTCCGTAAGGTTGCGGATAACGTTGCGGTTAATCTGCAAATGCCCTTTCTCCGTCACCCCCTCGGCACGCATCATATCGGCAAGATTGCCGTACCACTCCTCCAGAGCCGCATGTTCTTCGGCAGGATAACGGGAGATGACATTGCTGCGAATCAGGTCTATATCGCACTTGTTAGCACGAAGCAGATCCTCCACTTGCCACATATATATAAGGTATTCGGCAATATTCTTCTCTTTCAGTTGCTGTGAAA
>OGKG01003874.1_pt1 | contig 13319 bp, 10 predicted proteins | sample 1572201 | NCBI WGS metagenome assembly OGKG01 (sample SAMEA2582146, study PRJEB24529) | metagenome | biome: Human gut stool | place: China | collected 2011 | reverse complement strand
ATCCGCTGATGTGGAACCTGATTGACAGCCATGATACAGCAAGATTTTTACATCTCTGTAATGGCAATAAGAAAAAACAGCATTTGGCAGCGGCTTTTCAGCTGTTATTGCCGGGAATGCCTATGATTTATTATGGAGATGAGTTTGCGATGCCGGGGGCAAACGATCCGGATTGCAGGCGGGGCATGTACTGGGATGAAGAATATCAGGACAAAGAGATGTATGAATGGTATAAACAGCTGCTTTGGATTCGAAAAAAACATGCGTGTATTTCAGAAGGCGAACTGATCGGGTCAATTACAAAGGATGAGGAAGAAACAATTGTCCTGATCCAGAAAAACGTCGAAGAGACAATTGCCTTGATTTTTAATTGCAGCAGTAATGCAAAAAACTTTAGTGAGTATGAGGGAAAATATAATTTACTTAGAGATGAGCCGTTTGATGGAAAAGTTGAGGGGCTTGATGCTGCAGTGATCGTGCTTTAAGAATATTTAAGAATGATTCCTGCCTGCGTATATGATTGCTTCGAAACTTTAAATAAAAGCAGGTTTAGATACATTGAAAAATAATTTCAGTGTATCTGAACCTGCTTTCTTTTTTTAATGAACATAGAGGCAGCCTGTGAGAAGAATAAATGATACATAGCTGCAGGATCGTATGTAGAAAAAAACAAATATAATATATTTAGACAAACTTTATTTTTTATTTATATATAAACCTGAAAAAGATGGTATTATTGAATATATAAGGGAACTATCAAAATATACTATATACAGAGGTAGGCGTATGGGTAGATTAGTAGAGTTTCAGAATGTGAAAAAAACCTATCATATGGGAGAAGTCGAAATTCATGCTGTAGATGGCGTGGATTTTGAAATAAACGAAGGCGAATTTGTGGTCATTGTCGGACCAAGTGGTGCCGGAAAAACAACCGTATTGAATATTCTTGGGGGAATGGACAAGGCTACAAGCGGACATGTTATCGTTGACGGTGTTGATATCAGCTCATTTAATAGCAGGCAGCTTACATCATACAGAAGAGATGACATAGGATTTGTATTTCAGTTTTATAATCTTGTTCAAAATCTGACTGCACTTGAGAATGTTGAGCTGGCATTGCAGATATGCAAAGATCCGCTGGATGCGAGAGAAGTTTTAACGGATGTCGGATTACAAGACAGAATGTTGAATTTCCCTGCACAGTTATCCGGAGGGGAACAGCAGCGTGTTGCTATTGCAAGGGCACTTGCAAAGAATCCGAAACTTCTTTTGTGTGATGAACCAACAGGAGCATTGGACTATCAGACAGGTAAAGCTATTTTAAAATTACTTCAGGATACGTGCAGACAAAAAGGAATGACAGTGATTGTAATCACACATAATATGGCAATTGCACCGATGGCAGATCAGGTAATCCGCTTTAAAAATGGGCAGGTAAGGACTATTACACGAAACAGTGAACCAACACCGGTTGAACAGATTGAATGGTAGGTGATTGCTATGAAAAAGAAAGCACTGGCCAAAGAATTTTTTATGTCCATAAAAAAGACATACAATCGATTCATATCTATTTGCCTGATCGTTATGCTGGGGACTGCTTTTTTTGCAGGGGTGAAAGCAGCAGAACCGGATATGCAGGAATCAGCGGATATCTTTTTTGACGACAGTAAGTTAATGGATATCAGAGTGCTGTCTACATTAGGATTAACGGAAGATGATGTTACAGCCATTTCTGCAATTGAAGGTGTAGAATCTGCGATACCTGTGTATACATATGATGTTCTGACGGAGAAAGATGAAAAGCAGCATGTGATCAAGCTAATGTCAGAAACAACAGATATAAATAAAATTACTGTGACAGAAGGCAGGATGCCGCAGGAATCCGGAGAATGTCTGGCAGACTGGCTTTTGGAACAAAATTATGGGTATAAAATCGGAGATAAGATCACAATCAGCTCCGGAGATGACAAGGCAATTGAAGACATTGTCAATACGCAGACATATACGATCACCGGATTCGGAAAATCGTCATATTATCTTGATCTGACAAGGGATTCCAGCACGATTGGTAATGGTTCCATGTCAGGATTTCTGATTATTCCGGAAGATAATTTTACGCTAGAAGCATTTACGGAAATCGATGTTCTTGTTGATGGTGCGATAGCATTGGATTGTTATAGTGATGCTTATGAAGATGCTGTTGATGAAGTTACACAGAAAATCAAAGATATTGCAGGGGATCGATGCGAAATACGATATGCCGAAGTTGTACGTGAGGCACAGGATGCGATAGCTGAAGCTGAGACAGAGGTTTCTGATGGTGAACAAGAACTTGCAGATGCAAAAGAGGAATTAGAGGATGGATGGGAACAGCTTGCAGATGCAAAGAAGGAAGTTGCAGAAGGCCAGATGGAGCTTGCAGATGCGAAAACGCAGGTCAGTGATGGGGAAAAGGAGCTTGATGCAGCTAAGGATAAAGTTGCTGACGGTGAAAAGGAACTGGCAGACGCAAAAACACAGCTTGCAGATGGACAGAATCAGATCAATCAGGCGAAGCAGCAGATTTCAGATGGTGAGGCTTCTATCGCAGCGTATAATACAGAATTAGACAATGGAAGAAAGCAGCTTGAGAGTGCTGCAGGGCAGCTTGCAGATGCAAAAACCGGATTAGAAACATTAAAATCAGGGATTGAGCAGATGGAAAATGCTTTAAATGCCAGTCAGACGGAACTGGATGCTTCCGGTGAGGATTTAAAACAGGCAAGAACAGAACTTGAGGCGAACCGTGGGCAGATCGATGGTTACAGAACGCTTGTTGCAACAATGGATTCACAAATCGCTGAACTTCAGGAAAAGATAGATGAGCTTCAGACACAGATAGACGCTTCTCCGGGGGATAGTGCTAAAATCAGCGAACGAGATGCTAAAATCGCCGAACGAGATGCTAAAATCACGCAAAGAGATGCGATAAAGGCCGGCATTGCTGAATTTGATCAAAACGAAGCATTGCTTTTACAAAATGAAGCGGCTTATGAAGAAGGAAAAAAGGCATTAGATGCAAAATGGGCAGAGCTTGCTGCATTGAAAAAAACATACGACAGCGGCATGGCAGACTACACGGCAGGTATGTCGGCATATGAAGACAACCTGTCAGAATTAAATGCAAATCAGGCGAAGCTTAATGCACAAAAACAGGTATTAACCGAGTCAAAACAAACCATTGCGGCGAAAGAGCAGGAATTAGCTTCTGCACAAAACACTATTGCAGAAAATGAAGCCTCCTTAGATTCAGCGAAAGCCGAAATCGCAGAAAATGAAAAAAAATTAAACGATGCACAGTCAGAGATAAATAAAAATGAGAAGAAACTGGCAGATGCAAAAAATGAAATCAAAGAAAATGAACAAAAGCTGACAGATGGCCAGGCTGAATATGATGCCGAATATGAAGAAAATCATCAAAAGCTTGAAGATGCGAAGGCTGACATTATCCAGGCGAAAGCAGATCTTGCTGATGTTGATGTACCGGAGTGGTATGTACTCGACCGTAATTATATCACTACCTGTGTTGCATATGCCCAGGATTCAGAACGTATAGGAAATATTGGAAATGTTTTTCCGGTTATATTTTTCCTTGTGGCAGCACTTGTCAGTCTGACAACGATGACGAGAATGGTAGAAGAAGAACGTGTTCAGATCGGTACACTGAAAGCGTTGGGATATCGTAAATCCAGTATTGCAGCAAAATACGTCATGTATGCATTTCTTGCTACGATGTTAGGCGGCACGATCGGTACTTTGATCGGACAGATTATTTTTCCGGCAGTCATTATGAATGCCTATAAGATCGCATATGTTACATTGACAGATTTTGTGACACCGATCCATTTAAAATATTCTCTGATTTCAATGATCGCTGCGGTTGTCAGCACCACAGCTGCTACGCTTGCGGCATGTTACAAAGAACTTCTTGCCGCACCGGCAGAATTAATGAGACCGGCAGCACCTAAAATCGGAAAACGGGTTTTTCTGGAGAGAATTACATTTATATGGAAACATCTTAATTTTTCCAATAAAGCGGCAGTGAGAAATCTGTTCCGATACAAGAAACGTTTGTTTATGACTGTACTTGGCATTGGCGGTTGTATGGGATTACTGCTTGTTGGATTTGGTGTAAAAGATTCCATCATGACGATCGGAGACAGGCAATATAATTTCATTCATACATACCAGGTTAAGATGACACTGGCCGATGCGGATACGGATGAAGAGAAACAGGAAGTTTTAGACAGTGTTCTTAAGGAGTCGACGACAAAGGCAGCTATGTTCAGTCATGAATCTACGATTGATGCATGTTGTGGAGCCAATGGAGAAAAGAAGCAAAGCACGTATTTGTTCATCCCATCCGACGCGGATGAGTTAGATGAATTTGTATCTTTGCAGAATCGTATATCCGGGCAAAAATACACGTTAGATGATGAAGGTGTGATCATTTCAGAAAAGCTGGCAACTTTGCTGGATGTATCCGAGGGTGACGATATTTATCTTGAGGTTTCAAGCTTAAATTATAAACCTGTTAAGGTAATGCACATTGCGGAAAATTATTATTACCATTATGTTTATATGACACCGGAATGCTACCAGTCATTATTTGGGAAAGATATTGAGTATGATGAAATATTTGTCGTAAATAAAGACCCGGAAGATATTTCTTATGAAAATGATTTTTCGGCAAAATATCTTGATAACAATGCAGTGTCAGGAATCACATTTACGCGTACAATATCAGACCGGATAGAATCAATGATCACAAGTATGAATATTGTTACCTATGTACTTGTTGTGTCTGCAGGACTGCTTGCATTTATTGTTTTATACAATTTAAATAACATTAACATCAGTGAGCGTCAGAGGGAGCTGGCGACGCTGAAAGTGCTTGGCTTTTATGATGGGGAAATATCAATGTATGTATTCAGGGAAAATATTATGCTGACAGTGCTCGGTACAATTTTTGGTATTTTCTTTGGAATATGGCTGCACCGGTTTGTCATCTTAACAGCAGAACTTGATATTATGATGTTTGGCCGGCAGATTTATACAAAAAGTTATATCTATAGTATTTTACTTACAATCGGTTTTTCTATTATTGTGAATATCGTGATGCATTGGAAAATGAAAAAAATAGATATGATCGAATCATTAAAGAGCGTCGAATAACTTCTGCTTGCGTATATTATTTGCAGACAGTATAATCGTATGGTCAGTCAATTGACATATATGAATACTAAGAACTAAGGAATAACTACTGTATGTTAAATAAAAAAGATTTCTTAAAATATGCATCGACATTAGCATTTCCGATTATGCTCCAAAATCTGATCGGAACATTGGTAAACATTGCCGACACGGTAATGCTTGGTTACGTGAGCCAGACTGCCATGTCGGCTTCATCGCTTGCTAACCAGTATACGTTTATTCTTTTCTGCTTATATTATGGAATGGCAACAGGTACTTCGGTTTTATGTGCCCAGTACTGGGGAAAAGGTGATAAAAAGACGGTAGAGAAGATTCTGGGACTCGCAGAACGGATCTCCCTGATTATCTCTCTTGTATTTTTTGTTATCTCCTTTACTATGCCAACGGCAATTATGAAGATTTTTACAAACAGTCCTGAGACGATTGCTGCCGGAAGTGAATATCTTAAGGTAATTTCATTTTCATTTGTATTCATGGGATTCTCACAGATTTTTATGAGTGCGCTCCGAAGTATCGGAAAAATCATGCTGCCGTCGGTTACATATATTGTTTCGCTTTGTGTGAATGTACTTTGTAATGCAACTTTTATTTTTGGATTGTTTGGCCTTCCAAAACTTGGTGTTACCGGTGTTGCACTTGGTACTGTGATCGCCAGAATCTCAGAAGTGCTGATCTGTCTGATTTACTCATTGCGCAGTTCAGACGTCAGATTCAGAATAAAATACTTCTTTGCAAAATCAGATATTTTATTACAGGACTTTATAAAAATTGCCACTCCGGCCGTGATAAATGACGTTGTCTGGAGCTTTGCCAATTCAGCGTTTGCAGCAATTCTTGGACATATTGGAGATGATATGGTTGCAGCAAATGCCGTTGCTGTTATGGTGGTAAATATCGGTGCTATCGCCTGCCGTGGTTTTGCCAATGCCACTACGATCATTGTCAGCCAGGAGCTTGGGAAAGACCGCATTGATACAGCCAGAGAGTACGGGAAACGAATGCTTACAATAACATTTATTGTCAGCCTGATCGGATGTGCCGTTATTCTGGCGATCCGCCCTGTGATACTGAATTTCTACCGGGATAAATTAACAGAGACTGCTATTTATTATCTTGGCATTTTTATCATTATGACAACCTGGCGTTTTGTGGGCGAAGGCGTTAATACCTGTCTTATATGCGGCTGCTTCAGGGGTGGCGGTGATGCCAGATTTGGAATGATCGTAGATGCCATATTTATGTGGCTTGTTGCAGTCCCACTTACCTTCCTTGCAGCATATGTTTTCAAACTGCCACCTGTCTGGGTATACTTTGTCATGACTCTGGACGAGTTCGAAAAAATGCCTGTGGTATTTATTCACTATTTCAGAAATAAATGGCTTACGAATATTACCAGAGATTTTGAGTGATGGCAATCACAAGAAGTGTAGATTTTTAGTTTTCAGATGAAATAAGGAAAGAGCAGAAAAGAAAGACCCGGATGAGATGGTTGTGGCTGAAAAGTTACATATTTTCGTCCGGGTTTGTTTATAAAAACTTATTTATAACATATTACTTAGAAAAGTTTATTGAACTTGCTTAAGTAATATGTTATAAATAAGTTTCGGAGGAGAAAATATGGAATATAGTTTTAAACAAGATCTAAAAGCAATAAGAGATGTGATGAACCTGTCACAGGAAGAGCTAGCCGATAAACTTGGAGTGGAACAGATAACCATTTCCAGAAATGAACAGGGATATACGAAACCATCTGACAAGCTGATGGAAAAAGTATATGTGTACGCATTCGAAAATAACATCAAACTGAATCGTCTGAAAGAGATGCTATGGTCAGAGAATTTAAAAAGTAGTCACAAACTTCTTTTTCATGGGGCGAAAGGAAGTATTGAGGAACCATTAAGTCCTTATAAAAGCAGAAAGAATAATGATTTTGGTCAGGGATTTTATACAGGAGAAAGTTATGAGCAGGCCATATCATTTGTTTCTGGATTTGAGCGTTCTTGTGTATATTTTTTGGATTTTGACGATGCGGATCTGACTGCAAAGAAGTATGAGGTGAATCAGGAGTGGATGATGACAATTGCCTATTATAGAGGGGCATTGGATGAGTATAAGGATCATCCAATTGTGAAAAAGCTAGTGGAACAATCGAGAGAGTGTGATTTTATTATTGCACCAATTGCAGATAACAGAATGTTCCAGATCATCAATTCTTTTATTTTTGGAGAAATAACAGATGAACAGTGCAGACATTGTCTTGCGGCAACCAATCTTGGTTCGCAGTACGTATTCTTGAATGAAAAAGCAGTCAATCAGCTGCAGTTGGTAGAGCGGTGTTATATTTCTGAAAATGAAAAGGAATACTATAAAAGAAAAAGGAGTTCTGATACAAAGCTTGGCGAGGATAAAGTAAAGCTTGCGAGAATACAATACAGAGGCAAAGGAAAATATATTGACGAAATATTAAGTTAAGCAGATAGTCAGGGAGGAAGCAGTTTACATGAAAAAAATGGATAAAGATGGGATGTTATTGTGTGAGTTACAGGCAAAAACATTTGAATTATCCTTAAAATTGACAGAAACAAGTTCTGAAATATTTATCAGGAGATTTATGAACAGTGATGTTGTAAAAGAGTTGGATAATACGTCGTTTTTGGAGACAAATTTACAGCCAAAAGATATTATAGAATATATACAGCAGCAGTATGGGGGATCACAGTATGGCTCTGTGAAATACACAGAAAATGAAATGTACTGGATAGGATATATTTACCGATTTTTTTCATACACATATGAATTTCAATCAACAAGAGTTTATAAAATAGTGAAACCGAAAGAATTAAGAGGCTTGTTTCTGCCATATCATACATTGGATCCAGCACAGGCGATTGAACGCATTTTAGAGGCGAAAGGGCTGTGCTTTGATGAGGAGAGTCAGTTGCACAGGCAGTATGAGATATATAAGAGAATAAGGGGGAATGAGTAAAAAAAGATTTTTCAGTTGGTTATATCAGGAGTTGCAGCTAAGGCAGCAACTCCAATGTAAAAAACACCTTCAAGCTATGAAAAAGCAACATGATAGCTTGAAGGTGATTTTATGTGGCAAAATATAAACAAAAATCAGAAGAAAAAAATTATTTTTTACTAGAGACCAATCCATGGTCTCCTGCATCTAATTTATGTAAAACATAAGAAAGCCGGCAGAAAGGATGTCAGACCTGTGGACAAGTCAGCGGGATATGGCAGAACAGACAGATGAAAAAAGAACAGTTAGGAGAATTGATCATTGCTTCCGAAGATACTTTGTACAGAGTTGCAAAATCACTGCTTTATAATGATGCAGACTGTGCAGACGCAATACAGGAAGCAATCGTAAAAGCATTTTCAAAATTACACACGTTAAAAGAGGATACCTATGCAAAGACATGGCTGGTAAAAATCGTAATGAATGAATGTTACGCAATTATGCGGAAAGAGAAGCGGATCATTTCACTGGACGATTACCAGATGGAAGATCAGGCAGCAGAGCAGGAAGATTACTCGGAGCTTTATGAGGCAATCTTTAAATTGCCGGAACCGGTGAAGCTCTGTGTAACGCTTTACTATCTGGAAGGCTACAGCGTGAAAGAAGTGGCACAGATACTGGATGTGACAGAAAGTGCTGTAAAAAACAGGCTGCTAAAAGCAAGGGCAGTATTGAAAGAAAGTCTCATCGCCAATTGAATGGGATAACAGGTAAGGTGCAGTATACAAGAAAAATTCAGGAAAGGTGGCAGCATAATGAGATTAGAAGATATGAAGGATACATTTCCGAAAATGCCGGAAGATATAAAAAATATGATCGAGAAAGAAGTTGCAGTGCAGATAAAAAGCAGACAGGAAGAGAGCATGGATCCGGAAAATGCCAGACAGTCCGGAAAAATGGAAAATAAAGAGAATGCGAAGGTAATAAAATACAGAAAGAAAAAGAAAGACGCAGCCCGCCGTATGCTAATTGCTTCCATGGCTGCAGCCCTGGCACTTGCGACAACAGTCGGTGCAGGCGTAGTCTATCAGATGCACAATGAAAAGGTTGGAAAATATGGGGTAAAGACAAAGATTGAAGGACAGCAGACCGCAGAAACAGAAAACCGTAAAGTTGAGAACCATGGAGCAGAGACAGGTTATGTGGAACTGACAGCATCATATCTGCCGGATGGAATGGTGCAGACAGAAGAGGGAAAATACAGTTTTGAAGACAACTATATGGAAGGTGGTATCAGCATGGTTGTTTACCGTCTGCCGCAGAATGAAAAAGTGGATGATCTTTTAAGTACAGATGTGGCAGAGAGCGAAGAACTTGAAGTGGGAGGAAGACCTGCGGTCTATCTGGAAAAAGTGTCTTCTGCGGCAAAAAATTTATATGTGATTTATGCAGAACATGACTATATGCTGGAAATGTTTGCATTCCCGGATGTGACAAAGGATGAGATGATCCGTATTGCGGAGGGACTTACAGTGGTTCCGACAGAAAAGACAGAAGGAGACTGTGTAATGCAGCTCTGTGACTGGAATCAGACAGAAGAAGTGGAAGAAAAAGGCGAACCGGTGGATTCGGATTCAGACAGGGAATTTTCGTTTGATAAAACAAAGATGGAGAATACCCACGCAATTGGAGAAAGCATCAACATGGAACATGCAGGTATTGATAATATGCCGGGACTGACTGCAACTGTCGCATCGGTTGAACTTTCTGATAACAGCAGCATTCTGGCGGATGGAATGTTAGATGCTGATGCAATGAAAGCGTTTGATGCAGATGGCAATCTTCTTCCAATGAAACTGGAGTACATAAAGAGCGGAGATGGCATTAACACCACAGATGAAGTGGTTAAGACCGAGACACTTCCGCAGAAAATTGTCTATGCGACAGTAAAATATGAGAACGATGGAACAGAAACACTGCATGACATTATGTATAATGGTGGAATCGCATTCCTTGAGGAGAAAGGCAGCCAGATGCAGTTTGCGGATTACTTCCTGCTTTCCGATGAGGAAAAAGCAAGTATAGGCTGTGATTACCGTGTGCCGGAACAGGTCGGTTTCAGCCAGGAGGTATATCTTAGTGATGTTACCGGAGGAGAACGCAATAACAATTACATTAACGAATTAAAGCCGGGCGAGAGCGTAACTGTTCATTTTGCCTTCAAAATTCCGGAGGAGAAGCTTGGCGAAATGTATCTGACCTTAAGTAACACCGGCGGCGTATACAGTTATGATGAGACAAGCCTTGCGGTTGGATATGTCGATATCAGGCAGAAGTAATATTCTGATAAAAAGCTTGACATGTACATCGTGATGCGATATATTGATTATATCGAAGTGTGATATATCAAACAGCGAGGTAAGTGTTTATGGATGCACATATAAAGAAAGTGTATGTTCCGATGACTGAGACAGGTTTTTATATTTTGCTATGTCTTCGAACACCGAATCATGGATATGGGATTGTACAGAAGGTAAAGGAATTGACAGAAAACGAGGTGGTTCTTGGACCGGGTACTATGTATGGAAGTCTTTCCAAAATGGAGAGGGATGGAGTAATCGAGTTTGTAAGGGAAGAAGACAAAAGAAAAATATATCAGATCACTGATCTTGGAAAGGAAGTACTGGAACTGGAATTAAGAAGAATCAACAGGTTGTACCATAATGCACAGGAGGTAGCACCATGAAAGAGATAAAAAAAGAATTTCGTTGGTTTTTTATTACAGAATATGAAAAAGAAGCAGAATATTTAAGACAACGTCATAAAGAAGGATGGAAATTTAAAAATGTAATTTTCCCAGGCATTTATACTTTTGAAAAATGCGAACCGCAGGATGTGATCTATCAGTTGGACTACAATCCCGATGGTGTAAGGAATCAGAGTGAATATGTCCAGATGTTCGAAGATTGCGGATGGGAATATCTGAAAGAGTTTATGGGATATACATATTTCAGGAAACCGGCAGATCAGATGGCGAAAGAAGAAAATATTTTTTGCGATGACCAATCCAGACTGGAGATGATGAGCAGGATTTTCCAGGGAAGAATGATACCTTTGATCGGGATATTTGCAATTTTACTTTATAATTTGTATCGGAATATATCTGATCCAGCCTGGACAATCATATTTGGTGTGCTGACAGGTCTCTATATAGTTGTATTTTTGCAATTTGCAATAAAATATATTTCGTTCCGGAACAGAATATTAAAGCAGTAAAGAGATTGACAAATCAACATGAACGGTGTATATTTTCAAAGTGAACAGCGTTCAGATATGAACAATAAAAGAAATGTAGGAATGTCAAAGGGGAAAATCATGAATCGTCTTGCTACTTCAAAAGAAGATATATTGGCTGCCAGCAGGGAGCTGATCAAGGAAAATGGATGGGCGGCTGTAAGCATAAGATCAGTTGCAGCGAAATGTTCCGTTTCAGCCGGTACGATTTATAATTATTACGAATCCAAGGCAGAGCTGCTTGGTGCTACCATCGAGAGTGTCTGGCAGGAAATCTTTTTTCACCCGGAAGACGAGCAGGTATTTCATGATGTTACAACTTGCATTTCATGGATTTATGAACGGTTCAAATATGGCAATAAGCGGTTTCCGGGATTTTTCTCTTTACATTCCTTTGGTTTTATGAAGGAAGGGAAGGATGATGGAAAGAAAAGGATGATGCGCACATGGGGACATATTTTAAATGGACTATGTGAAGTTTTAAAAAATGATCATAAGATCCGTCCGGGCGTATTCGATGAGAATTTTACAGAAATGCAGTTTGCAGAAATCCTGTTTTCCCTCATGCTGGTATCAGTGATCCGCGAGGATTATGATCCGTCCTCTGTGTTGATGCTTATCAACAAAACATTATATTAAAAGCAGTTATTGTTCACATTGTGTGTGATCAGTAACGGAAATTCTCCCACTTTGAAAGTGGGAAAATTTTTGAACCAAAATGAACAGTGTTCATATATCGTAATTTTTAAATGTTTGCAATTAGGTTGAGGCTGTTTTAGCAGAGCAACGTAATTCAATATAAAATTTTAAAATAAGAAAGGAAATTTATCATGCAGGCAATTGTAGAAACTTTATTTGACACCGTATATTTAATCTCGGTAATCACGATCGGAATTTTAATGATCAGAAAGAGCAAAGGAAACCGCCAGTTTACTATGTTTGGAATTATGGCAGTTCTTTTGGGAAGTGGAGATGCATTCCATCTGGTTCCACGTGCGCTGGCTCTTTGCACCACAGGTCTTGAGAACTTTACTGTACCGTTAGGACTGGGCAAATGGATCACATCTGTAACGATGACAGTCTTTTACGTTGTACTTTATCACATCTGGCGTGAACGCTATCAGATCAAAGGTCATAGTGCAGCGACAGCAGCTGTTTATGGTCTTGCAGGATTAAGAATTATTTTGTGTATGATGCCACAGAATAACTGGCTTAGTGCATCAGCTCCGCTTTCCTGGGGTATTTACCGTAATATTCCGTTTGCACTGATGGGAATCCTGAGCATTGTTTTATTCTATAAAAGCGCAAAAGAGAACAATGACAAGTCTTTCCGCTTTATGTGGTTGACAATCGTTTTAAGCTTTGCATTCTATATCCCGGTTGTGCTGTGGGCGGATGTCATTCCGATGATCGGTATGCTGATGATCCCTAAGACATGTGCATATGTCTGGGCAGTCGTGATCGGTTACAATGCGATGAAAAAAGAGATCGCTTAAGAAAAAACTGAAAATTAATGAAATCACAATTACAGGAGCCGGTACCGGATTGCTTTTGCAAACCAGTGCCGGTTCTTGTTTTCTGATTTTATATGATGTATGATGAAGCATACAATCTCGCAATGGGATTTTTTTTAGAAGGAGCAGTAAAAGAATGTCAAAAGATGAATATTTGATAACAGATAAACCTCTTAAAGCGTTGACTATTTTCGCAATGCCAATGATTCTTGGCAGCTTTTTTCAGCAAGTCTATAATATGGCTGATTCCATTATTGTCGGTCAGTTTGTCGGATCTTCTGCGCTTGCGGCTG
>OGKG01003872.1_pt1 | contig 13320 bp, 7 predicted proteins | sample 1572201 | NCBI WGS metagenome assembly OGKG01 (sample SAMEA2582146, study PRJEB24529) | metagenome | biome: Human gut stool | place: China | collected 2011 | reverse complement strand
TTAACGCCTGTGGAGATAGTAGGTTACGAGGTCGATGAAGCAGGAAGCCCATTGGTTTAAGACAATGGGTAGTTCACCAATGATAAGGTGGAAAAAAGGACAAAACATCGCCTGGCATAGTACAGATTTACCAGATTAAGGTTGACGCTCTTTCGGGAATTACATATAATAAGCTTGATTTACTATGCCTTCTGGAACGATACAGAAGGTATCTGGAGGAAAAATGAGAAGAAACCTTAATATAAAACAGAGAAAATGGCGAAGTCTGATCTTTGCAACGATTTTTGGTGTGACAGCAGCGACTGCGGTCATTACGGTAAAACCGTTGGAAAGTTATGCGTACACGGAGACAGCGGGTGTTTTGAATGATGGACCTGTACAGATGCGAAAGGCTCCGGTAGATGGGGACAAGATCACATCTTTAGCTGCGGGTACAGCAGTCCGTGTGATTGATGAAGTGGATGGCTCCGATGGAATGAAATGGTACAAGGTACAGATTTCCTATAATGGAATGGCATCCACCGGATATATCCGGTCAGATTTTATCACGCTGTCAACGGAAGATACTTCTGCCGGAAGCGCGATCACAGACAGTTCAGCACAGGGAGCGGCCGGAGTGGTCACGAACACCAATGGCAACGTTTACGTGAGAACCGGAGCAAGCACTGCGTATTCACCGGTGACCATGGTAAAAAGAGACCAGACGGTGAATGTGCTGGGACAGACAACTACGAATGGAACAATCTGGTATAATGTGACGTTTCATAAAGACGGAGTGGATTATGCCGGCTGGATCTGTGGAACATACCTTGCGGTAACAGGGCAGACTTCTGCGGATGGATCGCAGGGAGCTACTACAACAGTGACGGACGAAGAATATGTTGCATCGTTAAAATCAGCAGGATTTCCGGACAGTTATTGCAACTCACTTCTTGCATTGCACCAGAAGTATCCAAACTGGCAGTTCGTTCCGGTACAGACAGGACTGGACTGGAATACCGTCATTGCAAATGAGAGTGTAGTCGGAAGGAATCTGGTGCAGAGTTCTTCCAATGATGCAAGAAAATCCACAGAGACAGGAGCCTACGACTGGGCAACGAATAGCTGGTATGGTTATGACGGAGCAGGCTGGGTAAGTGCTTCTTCCAATTACATAGCATATTGCATGGACCCAAGAAATTACCTGAATGATACTTATATTTTTCAGTTTGAAACGTTAGAATATGCGCCATATCAGAATGTGACAGGAGTTGGAAACATTTTATCAGGCAGTTTCATGAGTGGAAACTATAGCGATACAGACGGGGCATCGCGAAGCTATGCAGACACTTTCATGGAAGTGGGACAGAGCTTGAGTGTCAGTCCTTATCATCTGGCTGCAAGATGTAAGCAGGAACAGGGAAATAAGGGGACAAGTCCTTTGATCTCTGGAAATTACTCTGGCTATAATGGATATTACAATTACTTTAATATCGGAGCATATACGACATCGTCTGCGTCTGCGACGGTCAACGGATTGATTTATGCGAAAAACAATGGCTGGAATTCTATTTATAAATCAATTAATGGCGGAGCCGGTATCGTAGGAAATAATTATGTGAAAAAAGGACAGAACACTCTTTATTTCCAAAAATTTAATGTTGTGAACATGAACAGCATTTATACCCATCAGTACATGACAAATGTGCAGGCGGCAATGTCAGAAGGAAAAACAATGAGCACCGCTTATGCGGATAAATCACAGGGATTTATATTCCGTATTCCGGTGTATAGCAATATGCCGGAGTCAGCAGTGACATTTTCAAACAGTGGCAATCCGAATAACTGGCTTTCGTCTCTCAGCGTAACCGGATATGGACTGACACCGTCTTTCCAGGGAGCAGTAACAGATTATTCCGTGATTGTTGGAACAGAGCTAAGCTCAATCAATGTAGGGGCTTCGGCAGTTGCGCCGAAAGCAGGAGTTTCCGGAGCAGGAACTTATGCATTGAATTATGGAAATAATGCGATCAATGTAACTTGCGTGTCACAGAGCGGTTCGGCAAGAACCTACACGATCAATGTGGTAAGACAGCAGCCGGCAGCAGACAATACACAGACACCGGCAAATGGTGGAACAACAGTCGCAGACGGCGTATCCGTTTCTACCTCCTATAAACTGGGAGATACCGTGATCACAGGTATTGCACCGGGAACAGGGGCTTCTTCTGTACTTGCCAATATCTCAGCGGGAAGCGGCACGGTCAAAGTGCTGAAAGCAGATGGCACAGAAAATACCGGTGCAGTCGGAACAGCTAATAAAATTGCAGTATATGCAAATGGAACACTGGTGAAGCAGTATGACGTTGTCATTTACGGTGACATCAATGGAGATGGAAAAATCTCTGTGGTCGATCTGGTCATGATGCAGAAACAGATTCTTGGAACATCACAGCTTTCCGGTGCGTATGCAGCGGCTGCGGATATAAGTAAAGATGGAAAAGTTTCCGTAAAAGACCTTGTGCTTTTGCAGAAACACATTATAAATGCAGCACAGATTGAACAGTAACAGGGCTGTGTGGATAGAAAGAGTTATTTTAGTGAAAAACAATTTTCACGCATAAGAATGGAGAGTAAAATGAAAAAGAAATTAGGTGTGATCATTACACTGCTGACGTTATGCATCTGTCTTATGACACCGCAGATGCATGCACAGGCAGCTTCCGGAAAAACAACGATCGCTGTGTCATCCGGTTCAATCAATATCGGACAGACTGTGACCGTAACGGCAAAGGCACTAAGTGCATCCGGTGACAGTGCGTATGCCAATATGGTTTTGACGTATGATGCGGGTATTCTCGAATTTGTAAGCTGTACGGCAACCTACGGCGGCGGCGGTGGAAGTATTTCGGTAGCGAACGACAGCTTTAGTGTAACATTAAAAGCAATCAGTGCAGGAAAAGCTTCTATTTCACTTTCTGCTACGGATGGCGTTATTTTCAGCACCGCGGAAGAATTGGATTCAATGGCTGGCAGCAGCACGTCGGTAACGGTCAATAATGAGGCGGCAGGCAGCAGTACAGGAAATAACAGCAGTGCAGGAACTACAGGGGGAAACAGTGCTGGCACAGGAAGTAATAACAATACTGGAAGTAATACGAATACAGCAGCTTTATCCGCAGACAATTCGTTAAAAGCATTGACGATTTCGCCGGGAACTTTGTCACCTGCTTTTAAGGGAAGTACAACAAAGTATACGGCAACTGTGGATAATTCAGTGACAAGCATTGCGGTCAGTGCAACGCCTGTAAATGAAAAGGCAACCGTTGAATCGGTTACCGGAAACACGAATCTTGCCGTCGGAGCAAATGTTGTTAAGATTGTCGTAAAGGCAGAAAACGGAACAACAGCCACTTATAAAATTACAGTGACAAGACAGGCAGCAGGAAATGCAGGAACCACCGGAGGTGAGACAACAACCACAGGTGGTGAAAATGGAGACAGTGAGAACGGGGACGCAGAGACACCGGAAGACACCGAGGAAGTACCGGCAACAGAAACTCCGGCGTCACAGGCAGACGTTGTGATCAATGATACAACTTATCACATCTCAGACAGTTTCACAGAGGAACAGATCCCGGCTGATTTTACAGAGACCACAGTTCAGTTCCGGGGAACCGAGTGCAGGGGACTGACCTTTAATAAAGGAACAATCTCCCTGATCTATCTGGAAACTGACAATGTGGATTCGACAATAGGAAGATTCTTCATCTATGATGAGACAAGGGACGTTGTCTATGATTTCATGAAATTCACATCAGGAGAGAGCAGTTATGTGATCCCGCTTTTAGCACCGCTCGATTCAGTATTGCCGGACAGCTATGTGCAGGTGTCTTTGCAGATGCCGGAGAGCACGGTAATGACAGCGTATCAGCTTCCGGCAGCAGAGGGAGAGGAAGCATCGGACTTTTATGTATTTTACGCAGTAAATCAGGATGGAACCGAGGGCTGGTATCAGTATGATGCGGCAGAAGGTACTTACCAGCGTGTGAATGGAAATATCACCGAGACAGCAGATTCTTCTTCGGATGACCTTGCGGCATTGCAGAGTGAGTATGATGAACTCTCAAAGAAATATAAAGATGTAAAATCCTTTTCCAGAAACATGATCGCTGTGATTATTTTTGTATTGGCAATTGCTGTGGTGATTGGCTTGAACATCATCTTCTTTGGAAGAAAGAAAAAAGGAAAAGATGAACTCATAGAGGACGATAACGTCGAACTCGAAGATGCAGAGTATGACGAAGATACTGATGAAGATCTAGATGAGGATGAAGTAGAAGATACCGAAAATGATAAAAAGCATTTCTTTGGAAAATTCCATGGACTTCGCAAAAAAAGAAATAATGCAGATGATTTTTTGATGGATGAGGACGAAGATTTTTCAGAAAATCAGATTAAGAAGAATTCAACACAAGCCGACATCACGATAATAGGCACCCAGCCAGAATTCAGGCAGGAGAAGACGATTGACTTGGTATTAGATGAACCGTCACAGGAAAAAACGAAAAAAGCAGAAAAAATAGAATCAGAAAGAGCAAAAGTAAAAGAAACAAAAGATGCAGAGGACGACGATTACTTTGATGATGAGGAAGAGTACATCGAGGAAGAACACCCGATCAACAGGGCTTACCGAGAATGGAATGATTATGAGGATGAATTCCCAGCTCCAGTGAAAAAAACAGTGACAGAACAAACATCTGAGCAAAAATCGTCCGAAGAGGATCAGAAAACCCAGCCAGAAAAAAATGAAACTTCTGTGAAAAAAGAAAAAGGGTTGGAAGTTTTTGACTTAAATGATTTATAATATAAAATAAATAACTATGAATAGTATGAGGAAACAATATGCAATTACCATATACTGTAAAAGCAAAAAAAGCGATCGATATCGCCGGCAAAATGTCAAAATCATTACATCATAATTATATCGGAACCGAGCACTTGCTGATTGGTCTTTTGAAGGAAAATTCAGGAGCAGCGGCAAAAGTTCTGAATGAGAATGGTGTAGAGTTAGATAAAATCGTTGATCTGATCAAAGAGCTGATCGCTCCGGCAGGGGGGACAGCAGTAGCAGAATCAGATGGTTATTCCCCAAGAGCTGCAAAAGTTCTTGAAAATGCAGAGAAAGAGGCGGTCAGATTCCATGCGGATGCCGTTGGAACAGAACATATTCTGATCGCCATGATCAAGGAGACAGACTGTGTTGCATCCAGATTACTGACAACGCTGTCCGTCAATATGCAGAAAGTTTTTGTGGATACACTCATTGCTATGGGTGAGGATGCCAATCTTTACCGGGAAGAATTTCAAAATGGTCGTCCGGGAAAAAAGAAAAATAGCGAGGGAACACCGACACTTGATCAGTATTCCAGAGATCTGACAAAGCTTGCAGCAGAGGGAGCGCTTGATCCGGTTGTTGGGCGTGAGGCTGAGATCCAGAGAGTGATTCAGATCTTAAGCAGAAGAACAAAAAACAATCCATGCCTGATCGGAGAACCCGGAGTTGGTAAGACCGCGATTGTGGAAGGAATTGCTGAACGCATTGTATCTGGTCTTGTGCCGGATTCTGTTCAGGGAAAAAGAGTGGTATCATTAGACCTTTCCGGAATTGTCGCCGGTTCTAAATACCGTGGAGAATTTGAGGAACGTATCAAAAAAGTGATCCAGGAAGTAACAAAGGCTGGAAATGTACTGCTTTTTATCGATGAACTTCACACAATCATCGGGGCAGGTGGTGCTGAGGGCGCAATCGACGCTTCTAACATCTTAAAACCGGCACTTGCGCGTGGCGAACTTCAGATCATGGGAGCAACGACGATCACAGAATACCGTAAATACGTGGAAAAAGATGCAGCTTTAGAACGAAGATTCCAGCCGGTAACTGTGGAAGAACCAAGTGAGGAACAGACAGTTGCAATCTTAAAAGGTCTTCGCGGTAAATACGAAGCACACCACCATGTGAAGATCACAGATGAGGCAGTGGAAGCAGCAGTGCGCCTGTCAGCGCGCTATATCAATGACCGCTTTTTGCCAGACAAAGCAATTGACCTTATGGACGAGGCAGCGGCGAGAGTACGCTTTGGGGTTGCAAATCATACTGAAAAATTAGCGGAATTAAGAAATCAGATCACGGAAAAAGAATTACAGTTAGAGGATGCGCTGAGCAATTCGGATATTGCACTTGCAAGAGAGTACAAAGAGGAAAAAGAAGCATTCGAAGAACAGCTTGCAAAACAGAGGAAAAAGGCACAGCGTGAGATCAGCAGAAAAAATCTGTCAGTTTCAGAAGATGATGTGGCAGATGTCGTTTCCGGCTGGACAAAAATCCCTGTAAAGAAACTGGCAGAGGGGGAAGCAGCCCGCCTGAAAAAATTAGAGGCAACACTGCATAAACGTGTGGTAGGTCAGGAGGAAGCCGTGACAGCCGTAGCAAAAGCGGTAAGACGAGGCCGTGTCGGTTTGAAAGATCCGAGAAGACCGATTGGATCATTCCTTTTCTTGGGACCTACAGGTGTAGGTAAGACGGAGATCTCAAAGGCGCTTGCGGAAGCTGTTTTTGGCAATGAACAGGCAATGATCCGTGTAGATATGTCTGAGTATATGGAAAAGCACAGTGTTTCCAAAATGATCGGTTCCCCTCCGGGATATGTAGGACATGAGGATGGCGGACAGCTCAGCGAGAAAGTGCGCAGAAATCCTTATTCTGTGATTTTATTCGATGAGATTGAAAAAGCACACCCGGATGTATTTAATATTTTACTTCAGGTATTAGATGACGGACATATCACGGATTCACAGGGACGTAAGGTGGATTTTAAAAACACCATTATCATCATGACTTCCAATGCAGGAGCACAGTCCATTGTAGAACCGAAAAAACTTGGTTTTGCTTCCTCAGATGATGAAAAGCAGAATTATGAGCGTATGAAAAACAGCGTTATGGAGGAAGTGCGCAGAATTTTTAAACCGGAGTTTTTAAACCGTATTGATGAGACAATCGTATTCCGCTCACTGAACAAAAATGATATGAAACAGATCGTCACGTTGATGTTGAAAGATCTGACAGACCGCTGTAAGAGCCAGATGGATATCACACTTCAGGTTCGCGACAGCGTGAAAAACTATATTGTGGAAAAAGCATACGAACCGAAATATGGCGCAAGACCACTCCGCCGCAAGATCCAGAATGAGATCGAGGATCAGCTGGCAGAAGAAATCTTAGACGGCAAGGTGAAAAAGGGCGATGAAGTGACCGTTACGACCAGAAAGAATGCGGTTGTTTTTGAAGTGCGGGAAAAATAATACTTGTTACTGGAACGGGGTACGAATGAACAGTAACCGGAATTATAAAAAAATCCTTAAAAATGATGAAAATGCTGGCAATCGAAATGTAGTTGAGCTATAATGATTTTACAAAATTTTTACGGTGCAGCAGGCAGAGAAGGACTGTACCACAGGAGGAAAAGATGAGCGCTATTAGTGAATTAATTCGTTCAGAAGCAGATGGAACGATCAGTTTTGGAGATTACACTCTGGATGCAAAGGCAAAGCTTGATAACTTCGGGCATCAGGGAGATCTTTATAAGGTAAAAACTTACAAAGACATCACAAAGCTGGAGCGTAATGGTATGTTTGTTTATGAATCCGTACCGGGAACAGCGGCATATCATTTGAATGCAACGGACACAGGAATTTCTTTTTCCGTGGAAGGACCGGAAGATGCTCAGATCACACTGGAGTTAGAAGAAGAGACTGAGTATGAAATTACAGTGGACGGAGCAAGCGCAGGTAAGATGAAAACAAATCTCGGTGGCAAGTTGACCGTCAGTGTGGAACTTGGAGAGAAACCGGTAGAAGTTCAGATTCAGAAATGCTAAGAAATGATAAGGGGTTGTCAGAAACGGCAACTCCTTTTAATGTCAATCGGAACTATTTGCAGAGTTTCCGGTTATTTTTTTGATAGGGAAGGTTATATGGCAAAAGGAAAAACAAGTATTTTTTTCTGCCAGTCCTGCGGATACGAATCGTCCAAATGGATGGGGCAGTGTCCGGGATGTAAGGAATGGAATACATTTGTAGAAGAAGTGGTGGACAAAAAGAGTGCGGGCACACTGGCAAAGCAGAAAGCGACAGCGTCAGAGGCAAAGGTACTGCCACTGTCCCAGATCGAGATGACCTATGACAAGCGTGTGTCAACAGACATGAAAGAATTAGACCGTGTACTTGGCGGCGGTATTGTGCAGGGCTCCATGGTGTTAGTGGGAGGCGATCCCGGAATCGGAAAATCCACATTGCTGCTTCAGGTGTGCAGGAATCTGTCGGAGCATAACATAAAAGTGCTCTATATTTCCGGGGAGGAATCTTTGCAGCAGATCAAGATCCGTGCAGAGCGTATCGGAAATTTCGGGGACAGTCTAAAACTGCTGTGTGAGACAAATCTTGACACCATAAAGGCAGTCATTGACCGGGAAAAACCGCAGATCGTTGTAATCGATTCCATCCAGACGATGTTTAACGAAGAGGTTTCCTCGGCACCGGGCAGTGTATCACAGGTGCGCGAGTCCACAGGTGTTTTGATGCAGATCGCAAAGGGAATGGGAATCTCCATTTTCATTGTGGGACATGTGACGAAAGAGGGAGTGGTGGCAGGACCGAGGGTGTTAGAACACATGGTAGACACCGTGCTTTATTTTGAGGGAGACAGGCATGCGGCTTACCGTATTTTAAGAGGTGTAAAAAACCGTTTTGGCTCCACAAATGAGATCGGTGTATTTGAGATGCGGCAGGACGGACTTGTGGAAGTGGAAAATCCGTCTGAATACATGTTGAGCGGTAAACCGGAGGGAGCGTCCGGCTCTGTTGTGGCATGTTCCATGGAAGGAACTAGACCAATCCTTTTGGAGGTGCAGGCACTTGTATGTCACAGTAATTTTGGTATTCCGCGAAGAACAGCGGCAGGAACGGATTTTAACCGTGTCAATCTTTTGATGGCGGTTCTGGAAAAAAGACTGGGCTTAAAGCTGGGTGACTGTGATGCCTATGTGAATATCGCAGGAGGAATCAAAATGAATGAGCCGGCAATCGACCTTGGCATTGTTCTTGCATTGATCTCAAGTTACAAGGACAAACCGATCGATGAGAAAACCATCTGTTTTGGCGAGGTCGGATTAAGCGGTGAGGTCCGCGCGGTAAATATGGCAGAACAGCGGGTGCAGGAGGCAAAAAAACTTGGCTTTGAGGTCTGTATTCTACCGGAGGTCTGCAGAAAATCCATGACAGAAGTAAAAGGTATCAAGCTGGTCGGTGTGAGCAATCTTTTAGATGCCATGAATTATCTGAAATAAAAAAATTGTATGAATTTTATAAAAAATAAAGGAAATTGAAAAATCCTGCCGAATAATAAAAATATGGAGATTTTATTGAAACGATTTTTTATATGGTGCTTCGGGAGAGACTGTCAGATATCAGAGAGGTGATACATATGACAATACGGGAAGAACTTGAAAAAATGGAGCGGGAAACATTAAGCCCTTATGCAACGCTCAGTGTGAACACGAAAGGCAGGGAACGCGAGGAAGAACAGTGCGATGTCCGGCCTGTTTTTCAGCGAGACAGGGACAGAATCCTGCATTGTAAGGCATTCCGGCGGTTGAAGAATAAGACACAGGTTTTTCTGACACCGAAGGGAGATCACTATAGGACAAGACTTTCCCATACCTTAGAGGTATCGCAGAATGCGAGAACAATTGCAAAAGCACTGCGTCTGAATGAAGATTTGGTGGAAGCGATCGCGTTGGGACACGATATGGGGCATACGCCGTTTGGCCATGCCGGAGAGTATGTGTTAAATGAGATCTGTGAAGACGGATTCCGGCACAACGAGCAGAGTGTCCGCATCGTGGAAAAACTTGAGAAAAACGGTATGGGATTAAATCTGACTTGGGAAGTGCGGGACGGTATTTTAAATCATCAGTCTAAGTCAATGCCCCATACTTTAGAGGGAAAAGTTGTCCGCTTATCAGATAAAATCGCCTATGTTTACCATGACGTGGATGATGCAATCCGCGCAGAGATCCTGACGGAGGATGACATTCCGTCAGAGATCCGTAAAACACTTGGTTTTACAACAAAACAGCGCTTAAATACACTCATACATAACGTGATCATGAACAGCATGGATCAGGATGACATCCGGATGTCAGCAGATATTCAGGAAGCTATGTTTGAGCTACGCCATTTTATGTTCGATCATGTATACACGAATCCAATTGCCAAGGGTGAGGAAGTGAAGGCTAAGGCAATGATCCGGCAGCTCTTTGGATTCTACAAAGACCACATCGAGTTCCTGCCGGAAAAATACCTCGCTATGCTTGATGAAGGGGAAAAGACGGAGCGTGTGATCTGCGATTACATTGCGGGCATGACCGACCAGTACGCCATCACCAAATTCAGCGAATACTTCCTGCCGCAGGCATGGCAGGTAGATGGATATTAAAATAAATTGAACTATTGCAAAACTCATAGAAAACGTAAAGTAAGTTGTGGAAACGTGACAAAAGCTTGAGAAGACATTGGGGAACCGCCGGTTCTTAGAAGTCAGATTCTGTATTTCATTCTGATTTATCAGAAATGAAATGCAGGATATGAGTTCTTAGTACCGCTGCGAGTGACACATAGCGAGAGCGTGTCTTCGAAAATTTTGTTACATTTTCACAACGGTAGTAGCGAAGATAAGAGTTTTGCAAATCAAGAAACGAAAGGAGGACACGCAGCATGCCATATTTTTCGGATGATATAATTGAAGAAGTGCGTTCCAGAAATGATATCGTGGATGTGATCGGACAGTATGTGCATCTGACGAAAAAGGGAAGCACCTATTTTGGACTGTGTCCTTTTCATAATGAGAAAACAGGATCGTTTTCTGTTTCTCCGAATAAACAAATGTACTATTGCTTCGGCTGTGGAGCCGGAGGGAATGTTTTCACATTTATGATGCAGTATGAAAACTTTACCTTCGGGGAGGCAATGGAAGCCTTGGCGGATCGGGCAGGTGTTGCCCTGCCCAAGCAGGAATATTCTGCCGCACAGAAGAGAGAGGCAGATAAAAAACAGCGGCTGTTGGAGATCAACAAAGAGGCAGCCAGATATTTTTATACATTATTGAGGAATGACCGTGGAAAACATGCACTCGCTTATTTCCAGAAAAGAGAATTGTCTGAGGAGACCATGAAAAAGTTTGGTCTGGGATATTCGGATCAGTACAGTGATGACTTATACCGGTATCTCCGTTCCAAAGGGTATGAGGATGAGATCTTAAAAGAGTCGGGGCTTGTGACGATCGATGAGAGACGCGGCGGCTATGACAAATTCTGGAACCGTGCCATGTTTCCGATTATGGATGTCCACAACAAAGTCATTGGTTTCGGTGGCAGGGTGATGGGCGATGGAGAGCCGAAGTATTTAAACTCACCGGAAACACCGATTTTTGATAAGAGCCGGAATCTGTATGGACTTAATTTTGCAAGGACAACAAAGAAACCACAGTTTTTACTGTGTGAGGGATATATGGATGTGATCGCACTGCATCAGGCAGGATTTGACAATGCGGTGGCATCGCTTGGAACTGCGCTGACGGCAGGGCATGCGAACCTGCTGAAAAGGTACACCAAGGAAGTGTATTTAACCTATGACAGTGACGGCGCAGGGGTGAAAGCAGCGCTCCGGGCAATTCCGATCTTAAAGGAAGTAGGGATTACGACAAAAGTGATCAACATGCGCCCGCACAAGGATCCCGATGAATTTATCAAGGCTCTGGGCGCAGAGGCGTATCAGGATCGTATTGATCATGCGGAGAACAGCTTTATGTTTGAGATACGCATTTTAGAACAGCAGTATGACATGAAAGATCCGGAGAGCAAGTCAGCCTTTTATCATGAAGTGGCAAAGAAACTCTGCTCCTTCACGGAAAAAATCGAGCGTGATATTTACGTTCAGGCAGTCGCGGAAAAATATATGCTGCCAACGCAGGATTTACAGCGGCTTGTCGGTAAATACGGAATGCAGATGGAAGGCATCCGAAAACAACCAACCCAGTTAAAAACCGGTATCAATGAGAAAAACGCCTCCGCCAGAGGAATCAAAAAAGAAGATGGGATGAAGCAATCCCAGAAACTTCTTTTGACATGGCTCATAGAGAATACCGGATTATATCATAAGATAAAAAAATATATCGCGCCGAAGGATTTTACGGAGGAGATATATCATAAGGTAGCTGAAGTATTATTCCAGCAGTTTGAGGAGAGCGGAGAAGCAAACCCAGCGAAGATCGTCAGCATGTTTCCAGAGGAGGAAGCACAGAAAGAGATCGCAGGACTTTTCAATGCAAGAATCCACGAGGTCGAGTCCAAAGAAGACCGGGAGAAGGCGTTGAAGGAAACCATTATCCGGATCAAACAAAACAGTATCAAGTATCGGTCAGAGCATTTAGCACCGACAGATATGGCTGGTTTAATGCAGCTTGTAACAGATAAACGAGACCTGGAAGAATTGGAGAAATTGCATATTTCCATTGATTAGGGACAAAATAGTAGAAAACTTGAGAGGATGAAACAAAATGGCAAAAAAGACAGAAAACGAGGTAAAGGAAACCAAAAAAGAAGCAGCAGTGATGGATGAAGCTGCAAAAGAAAAGTTTCAGCAGAAGTTAAAAGATCTGTTAGCCTTGGCCAAAAAGAAAAAGAACATGTTGGAATACCAGGAGATCAGCGACTTCTTTGCGGACATGCAGTTAGAAGCAGAGCAGTTTGATAAAATTCTTGATTTTCTGGAAGCAAACAATATCGATGTACTTCGGATCACAGATGATGATTCTGATGATGAAATTTTACTCGATGTAGACGACGAAGACGAGATCGAAGTGGAAAAAATCGACCTTTCCGTGCCGGATGGTGTGTCCATTGAAGATCCGGTCCGTATGTATTTGAAGGAGATCGGTAAAGTACCTCTTTTAAGTGCAGAGGAAGAGATTGAGCTGGCAAAAAATATGGAAGCCGGTGCTGTGGCAAAGGAAAAAATCGCAATTTTAAAGAGCAGAGAAGAGAATGCAACGGAAGAAGAACTTGCAGAGATCAAAGAAGAGATCAAGAATTTGCAGAAAGATCTTGATGCAGGGGATGAGGCAAAGAAACGTCTTGCAGAAGCAAACTTACGTCTGGTTGTTTCCATTGCAAAAAGATATGTGGGACGTGGAATGCTTTTCCTTGATCTGATTCAGGAAGGTAA
>OGKG01003867.1_pt1 | contig 13333 bp, 10 predicted proteins | sample 1572201 | NCBI WGS metagenome assembly OGKG01 (sample SAMEA2582146, study PRJEB24529) | metagenome | biome: Human gut stool | place: China | collected 2011 | reverse complement strand
ATGGGTCAAGTTTCATGTATTCTGTAAAATCATGCATCCATCCCATATTCCACTTAAATGTAAATCCAAGACAGTCACCATTATCCGGATCACCACTTACATTAGGCCACGCAGTTGACTCCTCAGCAATAGTTACAGCCTGTGGAAAACGTTTTTTCATCATGCTGTTAAAATGCTTTAAAAAGCTCATGGCTTCAAGGTTGCCATTGCCGCCGTATTTATTAGGCACCCAGTTGCCTTCTGTTCTTCCGTAGTCAAGATAAAGCATTGACGCAACCGCATCAACTCTCAATCCGTCAATATGAAACTTATCTACCCAGTACATGCCATTGGCAATAAGGAAATTGGACACCTCATTCTTACTGTAATCAAACACCTTAGTTCCCCAATCAGGATGTTCTCCTTTTCTTGGGTCAGCATATTCATATACACAGCTTCCGTCAAAATTAGCAAGTCCGTGTGCATCTTTAGGAAAATGTGCCGGCACCCAGTCAAGAATAACTCCGATTCCTTTCTTATGCATATAATCAACAAAATACATAAAATCTTTAGGCGTTCCATATCTGGCTGTAGGTGCGTAATATCCTGTAACCTGATAACCCCATGAACCATCAAAAGGATACTCGGCAATTCCCATAAGTTCCACATGAGTATATCCCATATCAGACACATATTCTGCAAGTTCATGTGCTATATCACGGTAATTCATATATCCGTCTTTTGTTCCATCTTTCTGCTTTCTCCATGAACCAATATGACATTCATATATCGACATTGCACTAGAAAGATGATCTTCTTTTTTCTTATTCTCAACCCACTTATCATCTGTCCACTTAAATCCCGTAAGATCCGTTATAACAGAAGCTGTCTCCGGACGCAGCTGTGCCGCATTAGCATATGGGTCAGCTTTATAAAGAGCCTCTCCGTCCTGTGATATTATAAGAAACTTATAGCATTGTCCGGCTTTTGCTCCCTCAACAAACAATTCATATACACCGCCGTCAGATACAGGCTTCATATCATATCCATAAGCACGCCAGTCATTAAAATCACCTACAACATAGACTTCTTTTGCCTTTGGTGCCCATACAACAAAATATACACCCTCCTTGCCGTTCTTTACAGCAAGATGTGCTCCCATTTTATTATAAATCTCATAATGTGTTCCCTGTCCAAAAAGGTATGTATCCAACTCTGTCATAAAAATCTGTGTAGTGTCTTTGTTCATAAAATCCACCCTTCCATCATATATATTTATATGCAGCATATATACAAGCTATGCCTTATTTGTTATTTTACCCCATCTTCTACACACGTATTTCAATAAGAATAGTATATCATAATCAAAAATAAATTACTATATAAATTTTTATATCTATTTATATTTCATTGTGTTATACTGACACATGCAGACTGTAAACACAAAATAAAACAAACGTGGAGGAGTACATTTTATGATTTACTATTTAATCGGGTACGATTACATCAAAATCATTACATTTATAAGTGTAATTTTTGCATTTGCCCTGACATGCCTCTTAATCGTTCTTGGAAAAAATATTCTGCCAAGAGATGCCGGTCGTGCATATGCAATTAATGGTTCCAAATCAGTCGGAAAACCACGAGGAGCCGGAATTATATTTATACTTACATTTACATTATCAAGCGTTCTTTTTATCCCAATGGACGCCGAACTTGTTATCTATCTTATTCTTGTTCTTGCAGCGATGTTAAGCGGCTATCTTGATGACAGTTCACAGACTCCATGGGGCGGATTGAAAAAAGGACTTATAGATTTTGCTATTGCAATAATGGCAGCATTTACTTACCTTCATTACAATCCAAACACTTTTGATATTGCATTATTTTCAAAAACAGTAACACTTAATCCTGTTATATACGGACTTCTTATTGTTATCCTTGTATGGGTCAGCATCAATGTAACAAACTGTTCAGACGGAGTTGACGGACTGTGCGGAACTCTTTCTGCTGTAACTCTTACATCTGCTTACGTATTATTTAAAGTTTTTGAAATTGAACCTTATTTCAGACATACAATCCTTTTAATGACAGTATGTATCCTTGGTTATCTCTGGTTTAACGCCTCTCCAAGCAAACTGCTGATGGGCGATGCCGGTTCAAGAGCAATCGGTTTATTTATAGCATTTACATTTTTAAAACTTCACCATCCGTTACTCTATATTCCAATGGCAATTATGCTTATACTTGATGGTGGTCTTGGTCTTATCAAAGTATCATTTATGAGATTTTTACACATCAATTTATTTAAAAATCTCCGCACACCAATACATGACCACATGAGAAAGAAACTGGAATGGTCAGACGCACAGGTTGTATTCCGTTTCACAATTATACAGCTCGTCATCTGTATCGGATGTATATATGCAATAATGTAATATATATTGATTTTTCATTCATGTCAGTTGTATAATAAATACACAAAAGCTGGAAGTCTTATATGGCTTTCAGCTTAATTTGCCTTATCAAAGAAAGAGAGGTGCTTCATGAATTATATTGTACTTGATTTGGAATGGAATCAGAGTGCAGATGGAAAAGCATATACGAACAGTCGTATTCCATTTGAAATTATACAGATTGGTGCAGTCAAACTTGATGAGAATTTTTCAGAAATCTCACAATTTGACAGATATATCCGCCCCGCAGTCTATACAAAACTGCATGATAAGGTTCAAGAAATACTTAATGTAACAATTGAAGAACTTACTTGTATAGGTCATGATTTCACAGATGTTGCAAATGATTTCATCAGATGGTGTGGTGATGATTACATCTTCTGCACATGGGGACAGACTGACCTGACAGAATTGCAGCGTAATTTTGACTATTATAATATTGAATACAATTTTCCAATGCCATTTCTTTTCTATGACGTACAGAAGCTCTACAGCATATGCTTTCAGGATAGCAAGGAACGAACCACCCTGAAAAATGCAATAGAACATCTGGAAATGCAGGAACTTGAAGGTTATCACAGTGCCGGCAGCGATGCCAGATACACATCACAGATTATGCCTGAACTTGATTTTGAAAAGGTACGGAAGTTTTACAGTGTTGATACCTACAGAATTCCACAGAATATAAAAGAAGAAATTTATCTTGATTTTGGTAATTACGGAAAATATATTTCAAGAGGATTTGCAGATCGTGAAGAAGCTGCCAACGACAAAGAAGTTACTGCATGCCGCTGTTTCAAATGCAACAAAACAATGAAACGGATTATAAAATGGTTTTCTACCAACAGCAAGTCTTATTATGGTCTTTTTTCATGTCAGGAACATGGTCTAATAAAAGGCCGATTCAGAATTAAAAGCACTGATGACAAACAATATTATGCAATAAGAATTTTAAAATGCACCGATGAAGAGGGCGGCAAAAAAATCAAGATGCGTCAGCAACGTGAAAAAGAACATCGTCGTGCCAAAAGACTTGGCACGCTCTGAACTATGAGAAACACGCTCCGCGAGTTTCTCAAGTTATCGCGGCAGTCGCCAAGGTCTCGTGCAAGCACGGACTTTGGCTCGTTACACGCGTAAATAAAAAAAGTGTCCTGGAAAGTTCAGCTTTCAGGGACACTTTTTAACTTTAAATATCAAAGTCTTACGTTATTCATTTAATTTACCTGATACATATATATACCATATAAACCACATATACAAGTAACATTATTATTCCTTCTTTGCGGTTTATCTTCTTTGATGTCCATGCAAATATCCATACAACCGTACTCATAATAATGAGAATAATTATATCTATAATATTTTCCATAATAAATGTAACAGGGCTAATTGCTGCTGCAACACCAAGAATTAATAAAATATTAAAAATGTTAGAACCAATTACATTTCCGAGTGCCATATCAACTTCATTTTTTCTTGCTGCAACTATAGAAGTTACAAGTTCAGGAAGACTTGTTCCCAACGCAACAATCGTAAGACCTATAAGAGTCTGGCTCAATCCGAATCCTGCAGCTATAGATGAGGCGCCATTAACAACGAAATCTCCGCCAAACTTAATCGCAATCATTCCACCAACTATATATAACAAGCATTTCCACATCGGAAGAATCTTTATTTCTTCTGCCATTTCCTCTTCTTCAGTTTCAAATTTGTCACCTTCGCTTCTTGCCTTTTTTGCAGAATAAATCATCCAGAGAAGATATGCCACAAAAATCACAAGGAAAATAATTCCATCAACTCTTCCAAGTTTCATCCCGATAAATCCAAAAACTACAAGCAATCCTGCACAGACAATTGAAAATGGGAACTCTTTCATAAGAGTATTTTTTTCTATTGTAAGCGGTGCAAACAATGCACAGGCTCCACAGACGACCATAAGATTAAAAATATTAGAACCTGACACATTACTTACAGCCAACGTATTATTTCCTGTTATAGAAGCTGTAACACTGACTGCCAGTTCGGGAAGGCTCGTTCCCATTGCCACAATAGTCATACCGATTATAAGTGAAGGAACATTGAATTTCTTTGCTACTGAAGAACTTCCTTCAACAAAAAAATCTGCTCCTTTAATAAGCAGAACAAATCCGATTACAAGAATCGCTGCTGATTTTAAAATTTCCATATTTTTGTCTCCTTTTTTAATATGATTACAATGCCTGATGCAGGACATTATTCCTGCCGTCATATAATCTGTGAAGAACGCATTCTGCCGCATAAAAAAAGAGGCTCATGTATATCTGATGACATAAAATGCCATATCAGACATACATGAGTCTCATTCATTAAGATTTGCCAGATTAAAAATCGGGTCTGTTGACAAATCACGTATACACGCGAACTACTCCCTCACGAGAAAGTATTTAATTTATATTCAGTTTAAATTACAAATAAATATTTGTCAACTTGTTTTTATATTACTACACACCCATCACTATGCACCAAAAAATATCGAAGTAAAATGTAATATATCAGCAATACAGCTATAAAATCATTGAATTTTTAACAATTTGTAGTATTATAAAAATAATAATAAGTTTATTAAATTACAATAAACATATGAAAGGAGATTTTTAGTTATCATGAAAAAACAAACGCAAAAGAAAAAAGGCACTATAGCAGTCAAGATTTGTATACTTGTAACTGCAGCACTTATTCTCTCTAATCTTATAAGTATAATTCTGGTTGTAAATAATTCAAGAATACTTATACGCTCCTCTATCCAAAACAATATGATGAGCATGGCCAAAACATCTGCCGAACTCGTCTCTAATGAAATGCGTATCCATAACAACAAATCTCTTTCATATGACGAATATGCACGTATACTTAAAGACACAAAACTCACAGGTGTAGACAGCTCTTATGTCTATGTCGTATCCTCTGACGGAACCATGTTATATCATAATACAAAGGATAAAGTTGGCAAGCCGGTTGAAAACAGTCTTATCAATAGTCTTGTAACACAGATTAAATCAGGAAAACAACCTGAACCTGCAATAGTTGATTATGATTATAACGGTGTTGTAAAATACGCCGGTTATGTTATCCTTGATAACCATGATATTGTTGTAGTCAGTGCCGATGAAAATGATGCATTAAGCGGAATTACACGAATTACCCGCATTTCAGGATATATTCTTATTGGTATTATCGTCGTTGCCCTTATTGTTGCATATTTTTTCAGCAGATCAATTGCCCGTCCGCTTTCATCATTAAGCAGACTCATCAAAGAAATTGCTGATGGTAATCTGAATGCTGATTTTTCAAAAATCAAAAAGTCAAATGACGAGATTGGTCTTATAACCGAAGAAATGCAGTATATGAGCAGTTCATTAAGTACAATAGTAGAAAAGATCAGAACTGCCGGAAATACGATGTCAAAAAACAGCACTGATTTGAACGAAACAAGCAACCAGACACTTTCTGCCAATGATGAAATATCCCGTGCAGTTCAGGATGTTGCAGAAGGCTCAACAAATATGGCCAATGCAATAGCCGATATTAATAATTCACTTGAAACAATGTCTCTTGAGTCAGAACACATAGACAACTCTGTTACAGATATCAAAAAACAGACAACTTCCGTTCAGGAAAACAGCCAGTCAATGAATGAAAAGATGCACCAGATGCAGGAAAGCAGCGAAATTATGGATGCCGGCATCAATGAAATATCAGCACGAATCGGCAAGGTAAATGAGATTGTTGACAAAGTAGGCCAGATTATTTCCGTAATTGAAGAAATATCAGAACAGACTAATCTTTTATCTTTAAATGCCTCAATTGAGGCTGCCCGTGCAGGCGAGGCCGGAAAAGGATTCGCTGTAGTTGCAGAAGAAATCCGTACACTTTCCGATAATACCGGCAATGAACTTAACAATATCCGTGAAATCATTTCAGAACTTGTTAATGAATGTGATACATGTGTAAATGATTCTAAAAAAATTGTAGAACATAATCTGAAACAGAAAGAATCTATTAATACAGTGCTCAAAGAATTTAATGAACTTGACGCACAGATTACATTAACAGCAGATAAGGCAGACGAAATTAAAGCACAGGTTGACCAGATGGTAGAGCTTAATAATAAAATAACAACAACTAGCAACAATCTTGCAGATGTCAGCTCAACCAATGCTGCAGCATCAGAAGAAATGAATGCCAATATTGAAGAGTTAAATGCCATGATGCACAGTGTTACAAATATGGCTGAGGAAATGCAGAATCAGTCAAATGAACTTAATACTGCACTTGAATATTTTAAATAAAATAGACTCGTTGTAACTAACTATTAATAGGGCTGCCGCTTTAACGATTGAAAATGATATGCTCCCTCCTAAGTGACAAGTTTTTATTATTTCGCTTGTCTACCTAGAAGGGAGCATATAACTTTTGCCCTTGCACCGTACAAAATCACTCTTTTTGCAAATATCTGCAACGCAGCTTATAATTTCATCCGGTTTCATTATATACCGCTACTTTATATATCCAACTTCAACTTCATGCATTTCTCCTCTGGTCAAATAATATTTCATAATAATTTTAAAGCTTTCATCATCAATATCTTCGGCATAAAATTCAAATGAATGTGCTAAATTATCGCTGTCAGTTACTATTTCCTCTTTTAACCCACCAATAACAAATGAATCAACACGCTTTGCAAAGCCTGCTCTTGAAGCGGGATTCATGTCAAATATATCTTCGGCATCATTTCTCCATGCCTCATCATGTACATACTCAAGTTTTTTTCCCTTATACTCCAGATATGCTTCTTTGTTTTTGTTCACTGTAATTTCTAATTTAGTCATAATGTACCTCCCGTTATTTATCTGATTTCAACTCACGGATAATCGCCCATAACTCTATTACAATAGTTATTCCGATTCCTATTAATATTTTATCTTTCATCAAATCAAAAATATTTCTTTTTGCCAATTTATTTTTAGAAACATTTTTGTATGTTTTTACGCCGCATGCTTTTTTATTATTTATTTCTTCATTATTTAATTTTTTATTATTTTCGCACAGTTTTTCAATATCGTCAGATTTTATTATCTTTAATAAATAATCTGCCGCTTTTGCACAATTTTCTTCCATATCAAGTTTGTTATCCACATCATATATCTGCTCTCCATCAAGCAAAAAATTAAACTGCGGAGAAATTTCATACATATAACTCCTAATCGGAATCAGTTTATGTCTCGCTCCGATAGCACAGCCTATTTCTTTTTGCACCCATCTGGAGGTTTCTGCTTCTTTTGACAAAACCAGCAAAACATTCGGAGTATTACTTAATGCGGACGGAATCTCTGTCTGATAACTTGAACCAGTCGGTATCGAATATGGTGCCATCCAGCACTTAACGCCTCTTTCAGTAAGCATTTTTCGCAGACAATCCGCATACTCTCTTTGTGCCGAGCAATAACTAATAAATACATCACTGTTTTTATTTATATTGTCCGTAGATTCTAACATTGAGACAAGCTTTTTAACCTTTTCAATATCATAATCGCAAAATGTGATTTTTTCCAGACATTCAATTTCCGCTAATGCCCTCATACATTGATTTATTAACGGCGGAATAATATAACATAATTCTATATTTTGATTTCCGCTTCCCAATACAGGCAAAATAACTTTAGACGGTGCAATTCCCAATTGCTCCATATTAACAAGCATATCATAAAATGTTGAAAATAATTTACAAAGTGTCTTTACCTGCTCATCTGTGCGATTATTCAAATCTAATAATTCAATACAGCCCAAACGTCCAAATTTATTATTCAGCGGTTGGGATACCCAATAATTTTTTGATTTTCTACAGTCAATTTCCGCATGTTCAGCCTCACTCTCCACAGAAATTCCTTCTTTACTAAGATTTCCGATTAAAGTTCCCGGAAACGCAGCGTAATCCCCTTTAAATGATGAACAAACCAACAAATCATATTCATTTGCAACATTTAAAATATCCCCACACACTATTTCTATCTGCTTTTTCTTTCTGTTGGCTGTTATCTCCTTTTTCCACTCCATATAAAGTTGCTCTCCTGTTCACACATCCAAATTATTTAACTGCCAATCTGTTATCTTCGCCACTCTCAAGCCCAAGAATACCTTTAATCGAATTTTCTACCATATCAGACACAGCCTGCTCAGTATAAAATGCCATGTGAGGTGACAATATTACATTAGGAAAACTCTTCAAGATTGCCATATTATCGTTATCAAGTCTCTGTGTTTCCTTATTAAGATAATAAAGTCCAACTTCACCCTCAAAAGTATCGAGTGCTGCAAACCCAACCTTTCCATTTTTAAGTGATGCAATAAGAGCCTGTGTATCAATTATTAATCCTCTTGCTGTATTGACAATTATAACGCCATCTTTCATTTTCTTAAATGCTGTTTCATCAATAAGATGTGTATTCTCATCATTTCCTGGAACATGAAGTGTTATAATGTCTGATTTTTGTATAAGTTCTTCAAAACTTACATATTCTGCATATTTTTTCACTTCTTCATCCTCATAATATGAGTATGCTAATATACGGCAGCCAAAACCTGATAAATGCTTAACAACTGTTTTTCCTATATTGCCTGTACCTATAACACCAACTGTCGATGTAGATAATTCCTTTCCTACTTTTCCGCATAACGAATAATCCTGACAATCTGCTTTTTTCATTATCCATGGCATATTACGGCATGCCATAAGAATAAGCATAATCGCATAATTCGCCACACTGTTTGGTGAATATACAACATGAGATACTTTCATTCCAAGAGAATAAGCATAATCAACATCAATATGCTCATAACCTATGCTTCTTGTTGATATATACTTAACACCTATATCATGAAATGCATCAAGTATTTCCGGATACATAGGATTGGTTATAATTGATATGGCATCATATCCCTTAGCAAGTCCAACATTTTCCATTGATGGATAATCTGAAGTAAATCCATACTCAAACGGATACTTTTTTGCAAACTCTTCTACATATTTCTGCTCGTCATATTCTCTAAGTGCATAAAAAAATATTTTCATAAAACCTGCCTCCTTATCTTTAATACCTGTTTATCAAAATAATAAATCATTGTTTATCCGGCATTTCCGGCATATTCCTCAAATACCTTATCTATCTGATTCCAGTTTTTGCATCTTACAAAATTGTCATTAGGAAATTCTGCCTGCCTGTTCCACGGACGGTCAAATACCGCAACCTTACAATTATGAAAATGCAAAACATGTTCAAAAGCAGATGGCGAATCCTCTATTGCAAAATCAAATGTCATACTGTAAAGCTGTTCTAACGTCATATTATATTCGTATTCATGCTCGAATATTTCACGACCATATTTATCAACACAAAACAAAGGAACTCTCTCCAGATGATGTTCGTCCAGCCATTTTCTGGATGGCTCATACGAATTAAAAGGTCTTCCTGTAATAATAAAAACCTCATGCCCTTCATCAACCCACTTGTTAATTGTCTCTGATGCTCCCGGCGTTTCCTCATAACTTAATAGATTTTCAGGAAGATGTCCCGCTTCCATTAATTTATCATACTGCTCATCGCTTAAATCAAATGATTTCTGAAGATTAAAAAACTGGACCTGCTTGTAAGGCACATCAATCCCGAACAGTTCTTTAGCAATTTTCGTAAAATATTTTGCAGTCTCACATATTACATCATCAAAATCTATATATATTTTCATTGTTTCTCCTGATATATTTAACTTAAATATTTTATGTTAATATATTAGCACATAACATGATTAAAATATAGCTATTGTGGCTTTAATTTAATTGAATGCAATCCCGCTTCAAAAGTTTTATTCCGGCCACGATTTTCTGAGTGCCACATATGAAATCAAAAAATTTGCAAGCCAGCCGGCTGGTACAGCAAGCCATACAAATGCAATACCAAAACGCGGTGCAAAAATCAAAGCAACTGTCAATCTAATAGCAAGATTTACCATATTAGCAACAAGAAATGGACGCATGATTCCAAGTCCACGAAGCACTCCATCTGTTGCCATTTTAATCCCCATAAAAATAAAGAAATATCCAATCCATTTCATGTAATCACCTGATACCTGATATGCCAGGGCAGTTCCATCTTTACCCAGAAACAATGAGGAAATCTGAGTGTGCAGTGTTTCAATGATTATAAATGCAAGAATTGCAAAACATATATCTAACACAAGTGCCGCATGATATCCTTTTTTGATACGTTCAATTTTCTTTGCACCCAGATTCTGGGAAACATATGGCGAAACTGCATTACCGATTGATACAAATATTAACGAAAAAACATTTTCTACTCTCATTGTCGCAGCATAACCTGCAAGTGCCTGTGTACCGAAAGGATTGACAACTGCCTGTACTATCATCATGCCAATTGACACTGTGGACTGCTGAAGAACAGATGGAACCGCAATTTTAAGCATTGAGCACAATTCTTTCCTGTCAAACCATTTAAAATAACTTTTATAACGACGCATCCTGTAAAAAAGAATCAAAAGTGAAAACACCGCGGAAATACCTTGTGCAATAAGTGTCGCAATAGCTGCACCTAACACGCCAAGGCCAAGCCACGCAACCATCCATAAATCCATAATAATATTCAAAACAGACGAAAATATCAGGAGAATCAGCGGAATTTTTGATTCACCGATTGAAGTGAACATAGTTGAAAGAATATTATACATAAATAAAAACGGAAATCCCAAAAAATAAATACGCAGATACAATACTGCTTCATCTAGTATATCAGCAGGAGTTTGTAATAAATTCATCATTGAATGAGAAAAACAAAATCCAAATACTCCCAGAAGTATGCTTAAAACTAAGAAACTAATCAGTGACGTTGACACAATTGTTTTCATTTTACCATAATCCCTGGCACCAAAATAACGGCTCACAAGCACACCGGCACCTACGCCGGCACCGAGTGCCACACAGATAAAAACATTAGTAAGTGCTGCACAGGCACCAACAGCCGCAAGTGCGGAAGAACCAACAAACTGACCGACTATTATTGAATCAGCCATATTATATACTTGTTGAAAAAAACTCCCCAGAATCATAGGCATCGCAAAAACTGTCAACGCTTTAAGCGGTGCGTCTGTGATTAAATATTCATCTTTTGACATTATTGTATTCCTCCTGCAGACATAAAATCCTGCTCTCTTTCATCTTAGTCATTTCCTGTACTTAAAGGCATCACAAAATCAAAAAAAACAATGAAGCTTCACTCTTCACTGTTGCAAAATCAAATGTTCCCGGCGGGAATCGAACCCACAACTAGCACTTAGGAGCTCGAATCCACACTGGGAACACTGATTATTTTAAGTAAATATGAGTCAAGGAAATCCTTGATTTTCCTGACTATTCTGTTACTCCCTGTCAAAATAAGAAAACCTGTTTTCAGCTCTGTAAAGCACCTTTCGGTGTTCGGAGCACCCGGAGGATGTAACCATTCCGTTCCATCGAGTTCACTCAGTTGGCCACCATTACGATTCAGCTTCGTAACAATGATCACTTGGTTTTCTTATTAGATTAACTATATTATAACGTGCTGTAGGTCGGATGTCGATGATTTTTTGACCATATTTATTGTTTTATATGTTACTTCTCTATTAGTTCTGAAAACTTGAATTTGTAAATATCATTTTACATTTTTATATGAAATCACAATATGACTTGGTGCAAATAATACTGATGCAATAATCAATAGCACTGACCTACTCATAATCCCACTAAATAAGAACAACATTGAAGGAATAATAGAAAGTGCTAATGCTTCGTCAGACCACCACCCGAACCAAGTTCCCGGAATATTGATTATCATGAATCCGAAACAACCCAATCTCCCTACTTGTTCTGTGACCTCAACATATTTATTGTTCCACTTATTATCAAATCCATCTTTGCACTTAATCGCAATCTCGTTAAAGAGCGTTGCGTCTTTTCTCAACCCACGAAGCGACACCATACCGTCAGCTTCCATCTGCTTTAATTGCTCCATATAGGTCGGAGCAAAAGGCTTTTTGAAATGCACATTATAGGGTATGCGTTCCTCAATCATATTTATATTTTCATAGGTTTCATTCTTGCGTTCGTTGTGCCTTTCCGCCTTGCTCACATCAGAAACGGTGTACTTTTTACCCTTGCACAACTCATATCCGCCTTGTTGCTTTTCGCCATTTCGTTCTCCTTTCTCGGCAGAGCAAGCAATCCTCCTTTCCTGCCGAAAATAAAAACCACAGGAAAGATACATTAAGCCTTGTTTGTGTCATTTCTCAGGGCGAAAATCAGGGGAAATTTCCTTTCTAAGCCTTTCAAAAAATCGCAAGGTATTTGTACTAACCTGTGGTTGTGTATGAAATTGTGGGTTTGGGGTAACAAAAAACACCGTATTTCTACGGTGCGTTCTGTAAGATATATTCTGTTTTATGATAGCAGAAAACTGGAATTCACAGTTCTTCCATCCTTCCCATCTTCAGCGCCATAACAAGAGTTCCGGCTGCCATCACAAAGACACCAATTTCAATCACATAGATGGGAAGAAGCGCCGGACCTGCCACGGCAAAGAAGTCCACGATAAAATGAATCCCATATGCAAGAACCGCTGTAAAAGCCGCTGTCCTGCATTTGCCTGCATTTACCGCCCGGTAGATCAGCAGTGACAACCCGATATGCAGAATGATAGCACTGATTCTTTCGATTCCGCTTACAAAAAAGAGTGGTACCGGTGTTGTCCATAGGGCCGATAGCTGTGACACGGTCTGGTTTGCAGACTCAGCAGGAAGTGCCGCCAGCGTATTCT
>OGKG01003865.1_pt1 | contig 13344 bp, 10 predicted proteins | sample 1572201 | NCBI WGS metagenome assembly OGKG01 (sample SAMEA2582146, study PRJEB24529) | metagenome | biome: Human gut stool | place: China | collected 2011 | reverse complement strand
ACCTGTTCAAGGTCACTCCCATGCTGATCGAGGCTATCAAGGCTGCCAAGGCCGCAAAGTAAGAGCTTCCTAAACGCAAAAGCCTCCGCCGTTTGGCGGAGGCTTTTTATGTGCTGCCCTCTTGATTTATAATGTAAGCGGTTACATAAAACGCAGCTGAAAAGGACTTTTACATGGCGGATGCCTCTAATATTTTTCGCCAGTATTCGCAGTCATTTGTGTATGTGCCAAAAGCAAAAGCCGTGCGGTCGCAAGCCGCATTGTCCATTTTGTACAAAGCATACAGGGTTCTTTTTGCATCAGATGTAGAAAAAGTACATTCTTCATTGACGCATTTGGAAATATGTGGTATTGTTGTCAATGTAAACGGTTGCACATATGTGTTCATTGTTTACACTGCCATAAGTTGGAGTGTTTGCGCAGCGTCTGACCGGATGCCGCCTGTCCATGCTAAACTGCGAACCGCCTACATAGAAATGGATTGCGGGCCCGGATAAAAGTCAGGACAACTGGTGCTATGAGTTGGTCCGCAGCTTGTTTCCCGCAAAGAGGAACTGTCCAAGGTTCCCGCAAAGCCGTGTTTTCTCTTCCGCAGTGCGGAATGGAAATAAATAATGGATGAGAAGGAGAAACGATTTATGAAGAAATCCACTAAGCGCCTGTTCGCCGCTGTGCTGGCAGCTGCCAGCCTGCTTGCTCTCACCGCCTGCGGCGGCAAGACCGAGGAACCCAAAACCGATGACAGCGCACAGACCGAGCAGCCTGCCGAGACCTCCGGCAGCAAGGAACTCTCCGTTTACACCGCATTCCCCGAAAGCGAAGTCATCTACTATTTCAACAAGTTTGAGCAGGAAACCGGCATCAAGATCAACTATGTCCGCCTCTCCGCCGGTGAGATGCTGACCCGTGTGGAAGCCGAGAAGGACAATCCTCAGGCAACGCTGATGTTCGGCGGCTCTACGGATAACTACATCGCCGCTGTGGATAAGGGCTTGCTGGAAGCCTATCAGTCTCCCAATCTGGACAAGACACCCTCTACTTATCTGGATCCCACCGGTACCTGGAACCCCATCTATGTGGGCTGCATCGCTTTCGCCTGCAACGCCGACTGGTTTGCCGAAAAGGGTCTGGAATACCCCACCAGCTGGGAAGACCTGCTGAAGCCCGAGTTCAAGGGTGAGATCATCATGGCCCACCCCGCCACCTCCGGCACCGCCTACACCGTTCTGGCCACGCTGGTTCAACTCAAGGGCGACGATCAGGTCTGGGACTATCTGGAAAAGCTGAACACCAACATGAGTCAGTACACCAAGTCCGGCTCCGCCGCTCCCAATGCCGTGGCCATCGGTGAGGCCGCCATCGCCCTCACCTTCTCTCACGACGCCCTGCAGCTGACTCCCGAGGGCTATCACATTGAGCTGAGCTTCCCCACCGACGGCACCGGTTATGAGGTCGGCGCCATGGCCCTCATCAAGGGCGGCAAGGCCGACGAGCAGGAGAACGCCAAGAAGTTCATCGACTGGATGACCTCCGAGGCCGGTCAGGGCTGCTACGCCGAAAACGACTCCTTCCGCGTTCCCACCAACACCGCCGCTCCTGTGGCCGACGGTCTGGTGACGCTGGATGAGGTTCCCGTGATTGATTATGACGCCGTTTGGGCTGCCAGCGTCAAGAGCGAGTACTGCGAGCAGTTCGAGAATAAGATCGCCACCAAGCCCGAGGGCTGATCCCAATAGATTTCTGATTGATTTCCCGCAAACGGGCCTCCTCCCCCAAGGGGAGGGGGCCCGCATACCAAGACAGAGAAGGCGGAACTCCCTTGCGCAGCTTTCTCGCCGCTTTTGACACTCTCACTCAGGAGGAACGCTCATGGCAAATGCCACTACCCGCGCAAAGCGCCTCAATGAAACGAAGATGATCCTGCGCCAGCCCCTGCTGCTGATTGCCATCATCCTCTCGTTCGCGCTGTTGCTGCTGTTCGTCATCTATCCTCTGGCCAAAACGCTGATCTACAGCCTTGCGGATGAGACCGGTGCCTTCTCTCTGGCCAATCTCATCACCATCCTGCAAACGCCCCGGTACGGCAAGGTCTTCGGCCGCACCATGGCGCTGGGCCTGATTGTGGCCGTCATCGCCACCTTCATCGGCTATGTCTTTGCCTATACCGTCACCCGGGTCAACGTACCGGCCAAGGGCTTTTTCAAGACCATGGCCACGCTGCCCATCCTCTCCCCGCCCTTCGTGCTGTCCCTGTCCATTATCTTCCTCTTCGGCAAGCAGGGTCTGATTTCCAAGAACCTGCTTGGCATCACCGGCAGCAGCGTATACGGCCTCAAGAGCCTGATTGTGGTTCAGGTGATGAGCTTCTTCCCCATCGCCTACCTGACCCTCTCCGGCATTCTGGCCTCCATCGACGCCTCTGTAGAGGATGCTGCCTGCAACATGGGCGCAGGCCGCTGGAAAACCTTCTGGACGGTTACCTTCCCCCTGTCCCTCCCCGGCATCATCTCCGGCGCGCTGCTGGTGTTCATCCAGTCTCTGGAGGACTTCTCCAACCCGGCTACCATCGGCGGCGACTACACCACCCTCTCCATTGAGGTCTACAACATTATCACCGGCAGCTATGATATGCGAAAGGGCTCCGTGCTGGCGCTGCTGCTGCTTCTGCCTGCGGTCATCGCGTATCTTCTCAATAAATACTGGGTCAACAAAAAGAGCTTTGTCACAGTCACCGGCAAGCCCACCCAGGCCCGGAAGCTCATTGAGGAACCCCACATCAAGTGGCCCCTGTTTGCTTTCTGCCTAATCGTTTCCGCCATCATCATTCTGTTCTACGGCACGGTAATTTTTGCCTCCTTTGTCCGCACCTGGGGCGTGGACTTCTCCCTGACGCTGGATCAGTACCGCAAGGCGCTCCAGTACGGCTGGGACAGCCTGAAAAACTCCATGACGCTGGGCCTGATCTCCGCCGTGATCGGCGGCCTGCTGGGCATGGTCATCGCCTATATCACCGCCAAGCGGAACTACTACGGCAAGCGTTTTATCGAGGTCGCCTCCGTCCTGATGTTCGCTGTTCCCGGCACCGTGCTGGGCATCAGCTACATCCTGGGCTTCAACTCCAAGCCGCTGGCCCTCACTGGCACTGGATTGATTCTGGTGATCGTGTTCACCTTCCGGAACATGCCGGTAGCCATCGAGTCCGGCACCACCACCCTGCTGCAGATCGACAATTCCATTGAAGAGGCCTCTACCATTCTGGGCGCCGACACCGGCTATTCCTTCCGCCGCATTACGCTGCCCATGCTGAAAAACGCCTTCTTCTCCGGCATTGTCTACTCCTTCACCAAGGCCATCACTGCCGTCAGCGCGGTCATATTCCTGGTCTCTCCCCGGTGGAAGCTGGTCACCAGCAACATCTACTCCCTGTTTGACCTGGCGAAATACGGGCAGGCAGCCGCCTTTGTCACGATGATGGTAGGCATTCTGCTGGTGTTTATCGGCCTGTTCAACACCGTCATCAACCTTCTGCTGGCGCCCCGTTCCAAGGTGCCTCAGGCTAAATCGAAAACGGAGGAATCAAAATGAGCCAAGAGAAGAACGAGAAGCTGGGCTTCAGCAAGAAGAGTTCCGGCGTAGTCCTGAAGGACGTGACCAAAATTTTCCAGCAGCCCGATACCGGCAAGGACTTCGTGGCTGTTGACCATATCAATCTTGAGATCAAGGACGGCGAGATGGTGACATTGCTGGGCCCCTCCGGCTGCGGCAAGACCACCACCCTGCGGATGATCTCCGGTTTTGAGTATCCCACCAGCGGCAACGTGTTCATCGGAGACCGAGACGTAGCCAAGATCCCCCCCAACAAGCGGGGCATCTCCATGGTGTTCCAGTCCTACGCCCTGTTCCCCCACCTGAACATCTGGGAGAACATCGCCTACGGTCTGCGTGTGGCCAAGATCCCTCAGGATGAGATCATCCGCCGCACCAATGACGTAGTGGAGCTGATGCAGCTCAAGGGCATGGAGAAGCGGTTTCCCAACCAGCTCTCCGGCGGCCAGCAGCAGCGTGTGGCGTTGGCCCGCGCCGTGGTCATCGAGCCTTCCGTGCTGCTGTTTGACGAACCCCTGTCCAACCTGGACGCCAAGCTCCGCGAGAGCATGCGGGATGAGCTCCGCGCCCTCCAGCAGCGGCTGGGGATCACCTCTCTGTACGTCACCCATGACCAGTCCGAGGCCATGGCCATCTCCGACAAGGTGGTCATCATGAAGGACGGCGTTATCTGCCAGCAGGGCACTCCTCAGGAGATCTACGAGCAGCCCGCCAGCCGCTTTGTGGCAAACTTCATCGGCAAGGCCAACTTCATCGACGGCACCTTCAAGGGCCGTGACGGCGAGGCCGCGCTGGTGGAGATTGGTGGAAAGACCTTCTCCATCCCCGCCCCCGGCAAGATGGAGGGTGTGGAAGTGGGCGGTGCCTGCTGCCTGACGGTCCGCCCCGAATCCTTCCTGCTTACCAAGGATGCCGGTGCTCTCCCCGGTACCGTTTCCCGTGCCACCTATTACGGCGCCAAGATCGAGTACGAGGTCATGCTGAATGAGCAGCCCATCATCGTGGAGGTCTACAACCCCCAGCTGACGGAGCGTTTCAGCGTGGGCGATGCCGTCACCATGAGCCTGATCGAGGGCTGCGTCCGGGTCCTGAAGTGATCCGATCGACAACAACGCAAGCATCATAATGATAAAAAGGACACTGGCTTGCATAACAAGCCAGTGTCCTTTTTGCTGTCATTTTGCTGTTATTTGCGATTTTCGTCGCGTTTTACAGTTTTTCCATGTGTTTTCCGGTGCCGCTTTGCTCCACCGGCAGTCCAGTCAGGCAGCGGCGCAACATATCGTAGGCGTGGTTGGCAGCCAGATCCTGAATGCGATCCCGGCGGCGCTTGCCCAACTCCAGCTTCCGGCACCACGTCCCATCGGGGGACGCCAGACCCACATACACCAGTCCCACCGGGTTGTTGCGCTCGTCCGGGTCCGGACCGGCCACGCCGGTGACGGACAGGCCAATGTCAGCTCCGGTGATCCGCCGGGCATTTTCCGCCATGGATCGGGCACATTCCTCCGACACGGCGCCGTATTGGTCCAGAAGCGTCTGGGGCACCCCCAGCACCTCTGCCTTTACGCTGGTCCAGTAGCTCACCACGCCGCCCCGATACACACTGGAGGCCCCGGACAGGGCCGTGATCCGGGCGGCTATCTGGCCGCCGGTGCAGCTTTCCGCCGTGGCGAAGGTCCAGCCCTTTTCCTTCAGGTGTGTCATGCAGACGGTCTCTAGATTGGGGATATCCACGCCGTACACCACGTCTCCCAAATAATCCGTCACCTCTTTTACCACCGGGACCAGCATGGCCTCCGCCGCCGCTGTGCAGTCCGCCTTAGCGGTGGCCCGGAGCCGGACCTCGCTGGGCTTGGCGTAGGTGGCGAGGGATGGATTTTCCATCCGGGATATCCGCTCCCGCATCAGATCCTCCATAGGGCTTTCCCCAAGGCCGAAGGTCATAATGTCATGGGACACAATGACCTCCTCGGAAAGCCCCCGCAGATAGGGGACCGCCCAGTTTTGCAGCATGGTCCGCATTTCAAAGGGCGGACCGGGCAGCATCAGCACGTGCACCCCCTCCGCTTCAAAGGCGCAACCGGGAGCGGTGCCCACCGAATTGTCGAAGATCACGCAATCGGCGGGAAACTCCGCCTGCTGGCGATTATTTTTCGGCATGGTCAGGTGGACGTTCCGGGCAAAATAAGTCCGAATATGCTCCAGCACATCCTCCCGCAGGACCAACGGCTTGCCGAAGGTCTCGCAGACGGTCTGCTTGGTAAGATCGTCATAGGTGGGGCCAAGGCCGCCGGTGGTAAGGATGACGTCCGCTCGCTTCCGGGCGATGTCCAGCGCCTCCCGCAGCCGTTCCGGGTTGTCCCCTACCACGGTATGCCAGAACACATTGACACCAACAGCAGACAGTGCCTGGGAGATCTCGCTGGCGTTGGTGTTGGTGATATTTCCAAGAAGCAGTTCCGTACCGACGGCAATGATCTCAGCGGTATGTGACATAACAGATGCCTTCTTTCCGATCCGGTCAGGGCTTTACCCGAACCCAGGTCTCGCCCTCCAGGGCCTTGGCCACCAGGCCGTCAATATCCAGAACGGACTCGGCCTGCACCACGTCCTCCAGCACCGGCCGGGTGGCGGGGTGGCGGGGGGTAAAGACTGTGCAGCAGTCCTCATAGGGTAGAATGGAGGTCTCGTAGGTGCCGATCTCCCGGGCCATGCGGATGATCTCCACCTTGTCGGTGCCGATGAGGGGCCGCAGAACGGGCATTTTCGTCACGTCCTCCGTGACGCCCAGAGCCTTGATGGTCTGGCTGGCCACCTGACCCAGAGATTCGCCGGTGACCAGCGCAGAGGCGTGGGACTTCCGGGCCACAGCCTCTGCCAGCCGCATCATAAACCGGCGCATGATGAGGGTAAAGTATTCCTCGGGGCACTGGCGGCGGATCTCCTCCTGAATTTCCGTGAAGGGGATGATGTGGACGATCATCCGGCCGCAATACACCGTCAGCAGCCGGGCCAGCTCCAGCACCTTGTCCAGCGCCTGCTGGGAGGTATACGGGGGAGAAACAAAGTGCACCATTTCCAGCTCCACGCCCCGGCGGGCGATCATATAGGAGGAAACGGGGCTGTCCAGACCGCCGGAGAGCAGGCTCACCGCCCGGCCGCCCATGCCGATGGGCAGGCCGCCGGCGCCGGGGACGGAGGGCGTGTGGATATAGGCGTACTTCTCCCGGATCTCCACATAAACCGTCAGATCAGGATGGTGCATATCCGCTTTCACGTTGAAGAACTGCCCCAGCTCGCCGCCTACATACTGGGAGATCTGGATGGAGTTCATAGGGAACTGCTTGTCTGCCCGGCGGCTCTCCACCTTGAAGGTTCCGGCCTTGGCAAATTCATCCGCCAGATAGGTCTTGGCGGTCTCCGCAATGGCGTCCATCTCCTTGGCGCAAGGGACGGCGCGGGCCACCGTCACGATGCCGAACACCTGACGGGCAGCCTTGAAGGCGGCCTCCATGTCGCAGTCCTCGGTCTGAGGCTCCACATAAATAGTGCTCTGGCGAATGTAGATCTGGAAGCTGCCGCAGGGCTTCATCCGGCGGCGGACATTACTCACCAGCTTATCCTCAAAGCTGCGGCGGTTCAGGCCCTTCAGCACCACCTCGCCCAGCTTCAAAAGCAGGATCTCGTTGTTGTTCATAATCAATCCTCCGTAAGAGTTCATAAAGCGCATATAGGATACCACATTTTTTTGCCCAGTGAAAGAGGTGGCTGCGGTTTTTCCCTGTTTTTTAGGCGGAATTTCTGCCAGTTTTCCCTCCGGATTTGACGAACAGGCCGCTGTCTGCTACAATAGATGGGAGTTTTTCCCAAAACCGTCTAATAAAGTCCAAAAACGGATACCCTTTCCATAAGGAGGCAGATAGATGAAACGAACGATTTTGAAAAAGCTGACCGCCTGCCTGTGCCTGTGCGCGGTGCTGAGCGGGGCGCTTACCGTTCCCGCTGGGGCGGCTTCCTTTCAGGATGTGCCGTCCAACCACTGGGCGGCAACCGCCATCGACCGCTGCGCGGCTCAGGGATGGTTTCAGGGCAAGACCGCCGATACCTTCGGCGTGGGCCAGCCCATGACCCGGGCGGGCTTCGCCGTGGCACTCAGCCGTTTTTTCGGCTGGCAGAGCGGTGAGCCCTACTACCGGATCTTTTCGGATGTGCCTCAGGGCACCTGGTATGAGCCGGCCCTCCGGGCCTGCTATGAGCACGGGGCAGTCACCCGTCAGACCGGCGATTTCCGTCCCGGCGATCCCATCACCCGGGAGGAATTGGCAGTCATGCTGATCCGGGCCTTGGGCTACGGGCCCATCGCCGGTCTCGCGGAAGATGATCCGCTTCCCTTCCGGGACGTGACCACCAACAAGGGGCATATCGCTATGGCCTACGAGCTGGGTCTGGTCAGCGGTATGGGGAATGATCTGTTCGTGCCGGATCGGTACGCCACCCGGGAACAGGCTGCTGTCATGCTCAGCCGCCTGTATGACAAGCTACACCCTGCTCAGACCGCAAATGAGGCCATGGTCCTTCTCCGCTCCGGCGAGGAAGCGGAGGATCTTTCCGGATATCAGACCGTCATACTCATGGCAGGAACGCTGACCGGCGGTCAGAACCCCCGGCTGGCTTTGAGTGTCAGCAATACGCAGAAACAGGTCATGGAAACAGCAACCGCCTCCGGCCAGACGGTCCTGCTGGGTATTTCCGGTCAGTCCGGCGTTCTGAAGAGCACCGCCGCCGCAGCCACGGCAGTTGCCGAAGCATTGACCGACAGCAGCTATGACGGCGTTTATCTGAACATCACCCCGTCCGCTGAAAATGGCGACGCCCTGGTTGCCTTCGTACAGGCGCTCCGGGCCGCTGTGCCGGAGAAAAAGCTGTATGTGGCGGCAAGCGCCCCGTCCCGTGGGGAAGCAGTTCCGGACTATCAGGCCCTCGGAAAGGCCGCAGACCGGATCGTGCTGCAGGTGTCCGGACATGAGGACACGGACGGCGCTGTTCCCGTATATGCCATGGAGCCTTTGGAGACCGTCTACTACGCGCTCAGCGCTCTGAATGACCAAATCCCCGGTGAGAAGCTCGCCCTGCTTCTGACGGCGGAGGGCCACGGCCGGAAGGGTACCGGAAAACCCACCGCTTTCAACGGAGACACTGTGGCCGCACTGGAAGCCAAAGGCCGCACCTACTATTCTGACCGCTACGCCTGCGCCTATCTGGAGACAAAGGATACGGTGGTCTGGTATCTCAACGAAAAGGCGCTGGAAGCCCGCCAGCAGCTGCTGCGCTGCTTCGGCGTATCCTCCTGCTGTCTCTCCACCCCCAACGGTACTTTACACGCCCAAGAAAGCTGAGCTTTCAAATCCGGACAGCAAAAACCGCCTTGCTTTTCAGCAAGGCGGTTTTCTTTTATCCAATTACAGGTACTTTCGCATACCGTCGGTAGCAGTTTCCACGTCGCCGCTGATGGTGACGGTGAACTTGATGTTGTTCCGCTCGCCGAATACATCCAGCCAGTTGAGGAACTTCTCGGTCTCCGCATCCACATCGGTGCCCACGGTCTTGCACAGGTTGTCAATAAACACCTGAGAAATGTCGTAGTTGCCGGCATACAGACCGCTGATGAAGCCACGGAATACCTCATAGCTGTGCAGATCGTATTCCTGCGCGTCGATCAGGCGGATGTTGTAGTGAATATTGTAGGACATGTCACGCTTCGGCTCAATGCAGACCACATTGCCGGCCTCATCCTTCGCGGCAGCGTTGATGAGTTCGATGAGCTGCTTGGTTTTGCCGGAACCCTTGACGCCCATAATCAGTCTAACCATAATAGATCACTCCTGTCATAGTTCGTCTCCGTAATTAACGGGACCTTTCGTAGTCATAGCATATCATAAAGAATGGAAAAAGACAATCCCAAAAAGTAACTTCAAAATTTGTTTATAAACACGGCAGAGCAATGTATACTCTGCCGTGTTTTTTTGCATATTCCGCTTTTCGTATTCCGCTTTTCGTATTCCGCTTTCCTCAATGCTTTTCGGTCAGCTTGGCTTCCAGTTCTGCCTTACGATCCTCGTAGCCGGGCTTGCCGAGGAGGGCAAACATATTCTTCTTATACGCCTCCACGCCGGGCTGGTCGAAGGGATTCACGTCCAGCAGATAGCCGGACAAGCCGCAGGCATACTCAAAGAAGTAGATGAGCCGGCCCAGCTCACGGGGACCCTTACCGCCCACATTCACAATGACGTTGGGTACGCCGCCCTGACTGTGGGCCAAGAGCGTTCCCTCCGTGGCCCGGTCCCGGATGTGGTCCATAGACGCACCCGCAAGGAAGTTCAGCCCGTCGCCGTCCGTCTTGTCCCGAGGAACGGCCAGCTGCCGGTCGGAGGCGCCCAGCCGCACGATCGTCTCGAAGAGGATCCGGCGGCCCTCCTGAATATACTGCCCCATGGAGTGCAGGTCTGCGGTAAACTCCACACTGGCGGGGAACAGGCCCTTGCCGTCCTTTCCCTCGCTCTCGCCGTAGAGCTGCTTCCACCACTCCGTCATAAATCGGAAGGCCGGATCGTAGCAGCCCAGAATTTCAATGGCGTACCCAGCCCGGTACAGCTCATACCGCAGGGCGGCATACTGCCATGCGGGACTATCGTAGGAGCCGTCGGCACAGACGTTCATCATCTCAGCCGCGCCCTCCATCAGGGCCTCCACATCCACACCGGTAACGGCGATGGGCAGCAGGCCCACGGCGGTAAGGACGGAATAGCGGCCGCCGATGTCATCCGGCACCACAAAGGTCTCCCAGCCCTCGGCGTCCGCCAGAGATTTCAGCGCACCCCGGGCCTTATCGGTGGTAGCGTAGATGCGCTTACCGGCTTCCTCCTTGCCGTATTTCTCCTCCAGCAGCTCCCGGAAGAAACGGAAGGCCACGGCAGGCTCCGTGGTGGTACCGGATTTGGAGATGATATTCACGGAGAAATCCACATCCCGCACCAGATCCAGTACCTCGCTCAGTGCGTCGCCGGAGAGACCGTTGCCCACAAAGTACACGTTGGGCGTCTCTTTCTTTTTCAGGTTATAATTGGGAGAACACAGGCAGTCGATCACGCCGCGGGCTCCCAGATAGCTGCCGCCGATGCCGATGACCACCAACGCCTGAGAATCGCTTTGGATCTTCTTAGCGGCAGCCTGAATTCGAGCAAATTCCTCCCGGTCATACGCCTGGGGCAGATGCACCCATCCGGTGAATTCTCCGCCCAGACCGGTGCCGGTCTGAATTTTTTCATGGGCTTTTTTCAAACGGGGCAGCAGTGCCTCCTCGTAAGGCTTCGGTAAAAATGTATGCAGATCAAACAACTGAACATCCAGCATGTGATTCACCCTCATGTATCAAATTTCAGCCAGAGGGCACATTTTCCCTCTGTTTGTCCAGTATAGCATTTTTCCCCGGGTACGGCAAGAGAAAAAGGGCGGTGCGAGATCCGTTCACTCAACCAGACAGGCGATCCGCAGCACCCGTGGCAGCATTTGGCGGAAGGTGATCCGGGGAACCTCCTCCCCCGCCAGCAGGGGCAGTTCCGCCAGAACCTCTTCCCCGAAGGTGACGGTCAGCGTCCCCAGCCGATCCCCCACCGCCACTGGGGCCTGTACGGAGGATTCCAGCGTCACGGACTGGCTCAACTCCCCTGTCTTGGCCTTTTCCAGCAGCAGCTGGTTTTCCTCGCCCAAAACCGGCTGAACCGTGGCCTGCGTCCCCAGCGTCACCGGCACTGGCGGCAGCGGTTCGTCGGGGATAACGGTTTTCAGGGCGTAGGAGGCAAAGCCGTAATTCAACAGCGTCTGCGCGTCCGCAAACCGCTCCGGAGAGGTCTTTCCCTTGAGAATGACGGCAATCAGTTCCATGCCGTCCCGCTCCGCCGTGGCGGAAATACAGTACCCGGCAGCGTTGGTGGAGCCGGTTTTCAGTCCGGTAGTGCCGTCATAGAACCGCACTAACTTGTTGGTATTGACCAGTGAGGATGCCCCATCTCGAAGGGTGTCCATCCAGACCGTTGTGTATCTTCGGATATCCGGATGGCGCAGCATCAGCTCCCGGCTCATCAAAGCAATGTCGTAGGCAGAGGTGACGTGGCCCTCCACCGGCAGACCGCAGGCGTTTTTAAAAGTGGTGTCGTTCATTCCCAATTCCGCCGCCCGCCGGTTCATCCGCTCCACAAAGGCTTCCTCGCTGCCCGCCAGATGCTCCGCCAACGCCACGGCGCAGTCATTGGCGGATACCACGCACACGGCCTTCAGCATCTCGTCCACGGTCAGCCGTTCCCCCTCCTTCAGCCAAATCTGACTGCCGCCCATGGAGCAGGCGTGAGGTGAGGCGGTAACGGTGTCCTCATAGCGCAGCGTTCCGCCGTCAATGGCCTCCATAGTCAGCAGCAGCGTCATAATTTTGGTGACGCTGGCCGGCTCCAGCTTTTCGTGCTCATTTTTTGCAAAGAGGACCGTCCCGGTTTCTTTTTCCATCAGCAGTGCCGAGGGAGCGGACACCTCCACAGCCCGGGCGCTGACACTCAGCAGCAATACGGCGCCCATCAGCGCCAGGATTTTTTTCATGATGACCTCCCCTTTCTGATCGGTGCATTATATGAGTGTGCAAAGGTGTTCATGCCGCCACCATTTGACCCTCGGAGATCCTTCTAACTTTTTCAGAAGACCCGCCATTTTTCGTGTTGCAAAATAAAGAAAGGTCTGCTATAATACAATACGTTCCTGCGGCTGTAGTTCATCGGTAGAACGGCAGCTTCCCAAGCTGCATAGGTGGGTTCGACTCCCATCAGCCGCTCCAGATTGAAATGCCGTGGCATTTCACGGCATTTCAATTTTCTTTCTTTATTTTAAAGTTTCCTCTTGACAAATTCCCCGGGAGTATGGTATTCTAATATTTGCCGATAAGCTGCCGGTGTGGTGGAATGGTAGACACAGGAGACTTAAAATCTCCCGGTAGCAATACTGTACCGGTTCGAGTCCGGTCACCGGCACCAAAAATAAATATCGCGGAGTAGAGCAGTTGGTAGCTCGTCGGGCTCATAACCCGGAGGTCGCAGGTTCGAGTCCTGTCTCCGCAACCAGAAAGTCCTGATTTCTTGCGAAATCAGGACTTTTTCCGCACTTTTGCGTCCAATATCTTACTTGCCATTTTTTCTGACCCAAACGCTGACCCCAACGGGAGCGGATAGCGGAAAGCACTATACCGCGCCAGAGAGAATGCTGCCCATTGTCTTTGCCGCTTCACGCTTGGCCGAGGTCGTTACATGGGCGTAGGTATCCAGCGTGAAGCCTGCTGAAAAATGCCCCAGCATGCCAGACACGGTCTTGACGTCCACGCCGTTTTGCAGTGCCAGCGTTGCGAAGGTGTGGCGCAGGTCATGGAAACGCACCTTCGGCAACCCTGCCCGCTTTAGAACGCGGTGCAGCATATGCAGGACGCTGTCCGGTGACATGGGGCCTCCAGTGGGTGATGGGAATACCCACTCGCTGTTTCCAACTTTACATTTCTGCATTTTCAGAACGTCTATCGCATCTGCCGACAGGGGCAGGGTGCGGTAGGCGTTTTTTGTTTTCAGCGGCATCTCAATGATCTTGCCGTTGATGCGCCCGATCTGCCGTTGAACCCGGAGGTCTCCTTTTTCCAAATCAATGTCC
>OGKG01003864.1_pt1 | contig 13345 bp, 10 predicted proteins | sample 1572201 | NCBI WGS metagenome assembly OGKG01 (sample SAMEA2582146, study PRJEB24529) | metagenome | biome: Human gut stool | place: China | collected 2011 | reverse complement strand
GTGAGCTTTGCGAACAGGAACATCATATTTCGTTTGTACGATTTTCTTTTATATATACTAATAATTTGACTTGTGAATGGATCTCCTATATCTGCCCTTCATAACCTATAACATAGCTACAAAATCTGCCTGCATTACCTAATTAATCTCCGGTTATACATTAATCTCAGCTGTCATGCCAAGATCTTCTTTGTTTGCCTCCAGAATCGGATTGACAACATTTGCAAGGAATTTATCTACCTGAATTGGTGCACGTCCAACATACTTTGAAGGCTCCATTGTAGCCTGTAATTCCTCTAATGTAAGATTGAAGGACGGATCTGCCGCGATCAACTCTAACAGATTATTGTCTTTTCCTTCTACTTTGACATTCTTGCCTGCTTCCATGGAAAGCTGACGGATTTTTTCGTGCAGCTCCTGACGGTTTCCACCATTTTTTACAGCATCCATCATAATATTCTCGGTTGCCATAAATGGAAGTTCTGCCATCATATGTTTTGTAATAACTTTATCGTATACTACAAGTCCGTCTACGACATTCAGGCAGAGATCTAAAATACCATCAATTGCCAGAAATCCTTCCGGAATACTTAATCTCTTATTTGCAGAGTCATCCAATGTTCTCTCAAACCACTGTGTTGCTGATGTGATTGCAGGATTTAATGCGTCTACCATCACATAACGGGAAAGAGAGGCGATACGCTCAGAACGCATTGGATTTCTCTTGTATGCCATAGCGGAAGATCCAATCTGATTTTTTTCAAACGGTTCTTCTACCTCTTTTAAATGCTGTAATAAACGGATATCGTTTGACATCTTATGTGCGCTTGCTGCGATTCCAGCCAAAATATTTGCAACACGTGTATCCACTTTTCTGGAATAAGTCTGACCGGAAACTGCATAACACTCCTTAAATCCCATTTTTGCAGCGATCGTAGGATCGATCTTGTCTATTGTTTCCTGGTCACCATTAAACAACTCCAGAAAACTTGCCTGTGTTCCGGTTGTTCCCTTGGAACCAAGTAATTTTAAACTTCCCATGACATACTCAAGGTCTTCCAGATCCATGATAAATTCCTGTGTCCAGAGTGTTGCTCTCTTTCCAACCGTTGTCGGCTGCGCTGGCTGGAAATGTGTAAATGCAAGTGTTGGAAGATTTTTATATTTATCTGCAAATTTTGCAAGCTCGTTAATGACGTTGACCAGTTTTTTATGAACAAGCTTCAATGCCTCATTCATAATAATAATGTCTGTATTGTCACCTACATAGCAGGATGTTGCTCCAAGGTGGATAATTCCTGCTGCCTTTGGGCACTGCTGACCATATGCATACACATGGCTCATAACATCATGGCGCACTAATTTTTCACGCTCTCTTGCGACATCATAATTAATATCGTCTGCATGCGCTTTTAATTCGTCAATCTGTTCCTGTGTGATAACCGGTTTTCCGTTCTCACTCAAACCAAGTTCCATCTCTGTTTCTGCTAATGCGATCCACAGCTTTCTCCAGGTCTTAAACTTCATATCCTGTGAAAAAATGTACTGCATCTCCTTACTTGCATAACGTTCTGACAGAGGACTTGTATATCTATCTGTACTCATTTTAATCTCCTTTTTATGTTACTTATTTTTTACCGCTCAAAATCGCCACGAATATCTTCTTTCGGCGGATCTAATGGATACTTTCCAGTAAAACATCCTTCGCAAATATTTAAGCCTTCCACCATTTCGTGTAAACGCTCAACCTTTAAATATCCAAGGGTATCTGCCCCAATTATATCACGGATTTCCTCAATGCTTCTATTATACGCGATCAACTGCTCTCTCTCCGGGATATCGGTTCCAAAATAGCATGGCCATAAAAATGGCGGCGAACTGATTCTTACATGCACTTCTGTAGCACCAGCATCACGAAGCATTTTTACAATGCGATCTGATGTTGTTCCACGCACGATGGAGTCATCGATCATGATAATACGTTTTCCATTGACTGCTTCTTTTAAAACATTTAATTTTACCCGGACACTGGATTCTCTGCTACTCTGCTTTGGTTTAATAAAGGTTCGTCCTACATAACCATTTTTTACAAAAGCAGTTCCATACGGAATCCCTGACTGTAAGGAATAACCTAATGCTGCTGCATTTCCTGATTCCGGCACACCGACAACAAGGTCTGCGTCCACTGCTGAATCCATCGCAAGGAAACGTCCTGCCTTGATTCTGGATGCATAAACGCTCACATCATCAATCCGGCTGTCTGGTCTTGCAAAATAAATATATTCAAAAATACATCTTGCTTCCTGCTCTTTTGGCAGTGCCATCGATAAATCTGACTGGATTCCATTTTCCGGCGTGATCGTCACAACTTCTCCCGGCAGTACATCTCGGACAAAATCAGCCCCGATCGTCTCTAATGCACAGCTCTCAGATGCAAGAATGTAAGCATTATCACGCTTTCCAATACAAAGCGGTTTGAATCCAAAAGGATCTCTCGCTCCGATCAGCTTTCTCGGGCTCATAACAACCAGAGAATATGCACCCTTTAATTTACGGCAGGCTCTTCCGACTGCCTCTTCTACTGTCTTGGATTTCAAACGCTCTCTTGCAATGTGATATGCAATCACCTCAGAATCGATCGTTGTCTGGAAAATAGCTCCGGTATATTCCAGATCTTTGCGAAGCTCCATTGCGTTGATCAGGTTACCATTATGTGCCAGCGCCAATGTACCTTTTACATAATTCAAAACCAGTGGCTGTGCATTTTCGCGGGTGGATGCACCTGCTGTGGAATAACGCACATGACCAACTCCAATGTCACCCTTCATAGGCTCCAAATTTTCCTGGGTAAATACCTCATTTACAAGTCCCATTCCTTTATGGGAGGTCACTTTTCCTTTCGGTCCTTCTGTCTCACTGACCGCAATACCACAGCTTTCCTGCCCTCTGTGCTGCAACGCAAACAGTCCATAATAAATGGTAGACGCTACATCTCCCCCATCAAAATCATACATTCCAAAAACTCCACATTCCTCATGCAGATCATCCCATGGAGTGTCTTTTTCAAACTCGTTGTTATACATATAATTGTTTCTGCCTTTCCGCTGATTTCCTGAAAATCCAAGTCAGTGTAACTCATTTATGCCTTTTGCTGATTTATTCAAATTCTTTTCCAGTTAATAAAGCAAACGCTTCTTTGTATTTATCAACTGTTTTTGTTACAACTTCTTCCGGTAAAAGGAAATCATTGTCCGGATTTGCTTTTAACCAGTCTCTTACATACTGTTTATCAAAGGACGGCTGTCCTTTTCCTGCTTCATATCCTTCTAATGGCCAGAATCTTGAGCTGTCCGGTGTTAACATTTCATCGCCAAGTACTACATTTCCATTCTCATCCAGACCAAACTCAAACTTAGTATCCGCAATGATAATTCCTTTGCTTAATGCATACTCTGCACACTTTTTATAAAGGGCAATCGTTGCATCCTTGATCTTTGTCGCATATTCCTCACCTTTTCCAGGATGAAGTTTCTCTAAAACTTCCACGCTCTGCTCAAAGGAAATATTCTCATCATGATCGCCAAGATCTGCTTTTGTACTAGGTGTATAAATCGGTTCTGGTAATTTGTCTGACTCTACCAGTCCTTCTGGAAGTTTGATTCCACAAACTGTACCATTTTCTTTGTAACTTGCCCAGCCGCTTCCGGTAATATATCCACGGACAATGCACTCGATTGGAAGCATTTCCAGCTTTTTACACATCATGCTGTTGCCATCATATTTTTCATTCTGGAAAAATTCAGGCATATCTTTCACATCTACAGAAATCATATGGTTTGGAACGATATCTTTTGTATAGTCGAACCAGAACTTGGACATCTGTGTTAAAATAGCACCTTTTTTTGTAATCTTATTTTTTAAAATATGGTCAAATGCTGAAATTCTGTCGGTCGCCACGATAATTAAACTGTCTCCATTATCATAGACCTCACGTACTTTTCCTTCTTTTACTGGTTTAAATTCCTGCATCGATTTATCCTCCTTGTTTTTGCGAAGCAAAAATCCGAGCTCCAATGCGAGGAGAGGATTTTGCCTCCTTGTTTTTGCGAAGCAATATTATATCAATATTCTAATACACACGCTTTTGCAAAGTCAATGCGTTTGCCTGTTCTTTGCCCTTTTGCACATATAGAAAATACAACCGTTTTTATAAGTATTTTTGTGCAATTTATATCGTGTTATTAGTATCGCTTATATATGTATTTATCTGTTCTAATTTGATATATTTCAGCCAAGAAGGAAATGCAAAAATCATTCACAACATAAAGAAAAATCGTACAAACGAAATATGATGTTCCTGTTCGCAAAACTCACAAAGGAAATCATATTTGTCTGCACGATTTTTCTTTTATTTACGCAGTGACTGACATGTGCATGTACTCTTATATCTGCCCTGCTTTACGTTATGAACGCAGCCACATAATCTGCCTACATTACTGTGTTAAACTCTGGTTAATCTTCCTTCGGCATCTTAATTGCGATATGCACATCATCCAACTGTTTCTGTTCAACAGTTGCAGGTGCGCCCATCATGATATCCATTGCATTTTTGTTCATTGGGAATGGAATGATCTCACGGATACTTTCCTCTCCACAGATGAGCATGATCATGCGGTCTACACCCGGAGCGATACCGGCATGTGGTGGCGCTCCATAACAGAATGCATTGTACATGGCAGGGAATTTTGCTTTCACGTCATCTTCGCCAAGTCCAACCAGCTCAAATGCCTTGATCATGATCTCAGGATCATGGTTACGAACTGCACCGGAAGATAATTCCACACCATTACATACAAGGTCATACTGGTAAGCTAAAATATCCAATGGATCCTGATTATTCAGTGCATCCATTCCGCCCTGCGGCATAGAGAATGGGTTATGACAGAACTCTAATTCTCCGGATTCCTCACCAATCTCATACATTGGGAAATCAACGATCCAGCAGAATTCGTAACAGTCTTTCTTCATATGCTTGTCGCTTGCTGCACCGAGAAGCTTACGGAGTACACCTGCTGTCTTCTGTGCTGCCAATTTTTTGCCTGCAGTCAGACCAACAAAATCACCCGGTTTTAATCCAAGGGCTGCGATCACAGCTTCTTTTCTGTCCTGTAAGAACTTAGAAATTCCTCCGACAAGTTCTCCATTTTCATCTAATTTAAACCAAAATGCTTTATTTGCAGTCTGAACCTCTACTTCTGCGCAGATTCCATCAATTATTTTTCTTGTGGCAGTAAAACCATCTACTACAATTGCTTTTACAGTCTGTCCCTCAAATGGTCCGAATCCGCAGTCTGCCATAACTTCTGTTGCATCCTGTAATACAAGGTCAATACGAAGATCCGGCTTGTCACTTCCATACTTATCCATAGACTCTAAGTATGGGATACGCACAAATGGAGCTTTGGAAGCAGTCTTGTATACACCATATTTTTCAAATACTGGTGGCAGTACTTCCTCAACAACGGAGAAAACATCTTCCTGAGAAGCAAATGCCATCTCCATATCCAACTGATAAAATTCTCCCGGAGAACGGTCTGCTCTCGCATCCTCATCACGGAAGCAAGGTGCGATCTGGAAATAGCGGTCAATTCCGGATGCCATTAAAATCTGTTTGAACTGCTGTGGTGCCTGTGGCAGTGCATAAAATTTTCCCGGATGATTTCTTGCTGGAACAAGGTAATCTCTTGCTCCCTCCGGAGAAGAACAGGTAAGGATCGGTGTTGTGATCTCCATAAAATTCAAAGAATTCATCTTCTGGCGAAGTTCTGCAACAATCTTACTTCTTAAAACAATATTTCCTTTTACGGCTGGATTACGAAGATCCAGATAACGATATTTTAATCTTGTGTTCTCATCTGCATCTTTGGACTGATTGATTTCAAATGGAAGTGCATTGTAAATACATTTTCCTAAAATCTCAATCTTTTCCGGAACTACTTCAATCTCACCTGTTGCAAGATCTTTGTTCTTGCTGGAACGCTCTCTTACCACACCTGTGACAGAAATAGTAGACTCCTTATTTACACTGTCGATCACCTGCATCATATCTTCGGTCTCGATCACAACCTGCGTTGTGCCGTAGAAATCACGAAGGATCAGGAATCCAAGATTTTTACTTACTTTACGGATGTTCTCATACCATCCAACGATCGTTACGTTTTTTCCTGCATCAGAAAGACGTAACTCGTTACAATTATGAGTTCTTGACTGAATCATTTTCTTAACTCCCTTTATTATTCATTTGACACTTTTTCTATCTTACACCATGAAATGCGATTTTTCAACGTTTTCATTTTTAGTTATTGAAAAATTCCTCGATATCCTTATAGCCTTCCGCTGTAAGTTTTTCCTTCTGGAACTTTTTGTTCTTGTTCATGCGGACAACTAATACCTGTTTTCCTGCCTGGCGCTCCTCCTGCGCTTTTGCAATCACATTAACAAGCTTGTCTGCCGGATACCCCTTCTCGATGAGATATGCAACTTTCGGACGCTGCATCGGAACTGTAAATCCGCTCTCCATCAATAAGAGTACAATACGTTCAAAACCGATGGAAAATCCACATGCCGGTACATCCTGTCCTGTGAACTTGCCAACCATCTTATCATAACGACCGCCACCTCCGCAGGCTGCACCAAGCTCTGGCATTGCGATCTCAAAAATTGTTCCGGTATAGTAGCTCATGCCGCGGACGAGAGTCGGATCAAATACCAGTTTGAAATCTGCCTGCTTTGCAGCATTCACGCTATTAATGATCTCTAATAAGTTTTTCTCAACATCTTCCTCTAAAAATCCCTGCAGAGTCTTTGCAATGTAACGGATTCCTTCCACTCCGTTTCCTGCTGTTTCCACGCCTTTGAAAAGTCCAAGATATTTCTCTATGGATTCTTTTGCATAACCCTCTTTTTCAAGTTCCTCTGCAACACCCTCAAGACCAATCTTGTCCATTTTATCAAGGATGATAAATACGGTATCATAATCTTCCTCTGCAAAACCGCTGTAAGCTGCCATTGCTTTTAAGATGCGTCTCTCATTGATACGGATCTCAAAATTTTTGAATCCAAGTTTTCCAATTGTTGTAGTAGTTGCAAGGATCAGTTCGATCTCTGCAAGGTTACTTGGCTCTCCGATAATATCAATATCACACTGCATGAACTGACGGTAGCGTCCGCGCTGTGGTCTGTCTGCACGCCATACATTTCCCATCTGCAATGCTTTGAACGGAGAAGGCAGATCATTGGCATTGTTGGAATAATAACGAACCAATGGAACAGTAAGGTCATAACGCATACCAAAATCCACTAAATCAGTCTCATCCTTTGCCTCTGCGATTTTTAACTTCTCGCCACGCTTCATTACTTTAAAGATCAGCTTCTCATTCTCTCCACCCTGTTTGCTGCTTAAGTTTGCAATATTCTCCATGCAAGGTGTCTCGATCTGTGTAAATCCGAAATTTCTATAGGTTTCTTTGATCACCTGCTGCACATAATCACGGATCTGCATTTCCTCTGGTAAAATATCTTTCATGCCGTTTACCGGCTTTTTGCTTAATGCCATATGAATTCCTCCATTTTTATCTATCTTAGACCGCCAATATTTACTGACGTTAGTTATCCTTGTCTATTATACGGTTTGATATAACTCATGTCAAAGTATTTTATATAAATCAGTACGCTTCCGGAACAAAGAGTTGCTTCGCAACTCTTTGTGCACTGATGCGCGCAAGCTTTAGCTTGCATAATTCTTCTGCGCATCAGTCGCATCTCTCGGAGCGTTTTTATTACATAGGAAGTAATTTCCTATGTAATAAAAAAGAGCGGTACGCTGTGGTATCGCTCTTTCATCAGTCTTTTCGGTTTTATATGCTTACTGCTTTTCAACAGAAATGACAGTTCCCTCGAATGGATCAACCTCTGATATTTCTCCTGTATAAGTAACCTTGACAGTATCTCCGTCAGCTACATTTTCGAGTCCTTCCGGTGCTGTCTCAAAGCTGAATGCATATGCTGCACCAGACTCATCTGTGATAACAAACATGAAATCTTTGATCTCATCAATTGTTCCTGTGATCGTCTGCTCCTCTCCCTGATCTGCTGTGTTCTGTACACCTTCTGTCTGCTCTGTACTCTCTGCTGCCTGTGATTCAGAAACCGCCGGTGAAGAAGTCTCTCCTGCATTATCCGTCTTAGCACCACATCCTGCTGCAAGTGATAATGTTAATAAACCTGTCAATAATAACGCATATCTTTTTTTCATAATAATTGATATCTCCTTTTCTTCTCTGCTGGCTCTTCTTTTGTTGTCTGCCAGATTTTTCTTTTGAACAGGTATCACTATAACACATAATTTTAAAGTATTCTTTAAGATTTATGGAAGAATGTCTTTTTCATTTTTTAATTTATCATAAATGTTTTTCTGATCCCAGCTTTTGCAGATATTTCCATCACTTTATCTGTCTCCCAAATATCAGGTATACGATTCTGCAAACAATTTCTGCTTTCTTTGGATCATCTCATCAATTTTTTCCATGTAAAGTTTCACATCTTTGACATTGTCACAGCGGTCAATCCTGCCGTCCCCATAAACTCTCTTGGTGACAGTTCCTGCGCCGCACGCCACAATGGTCTGCTTCTCCTCCATGATCAGAATGTTATAGATTCCTGCTTTTCCCGGACTTGCATATCCAACATTCTCCAGATTGCCTGCCATACTCTTCTGGCGATAGAGATAATAAGGCTCTAATCCCATCTCTTTTGCGTACTCTGCTGTGAGATTCATATGTTCTGTCGTGTTGACCATTTTATAATCTTTATAATCTTCCTTAAACATATTAAGGCGTGCCGCACGCTTTAAAGCAAGGGAATGAACAGTAAGATTGTCCGGTTTTAACGCTTCTATCTGATCTAAGGTGTGCTTCACATCCTCTAAGCTTTCCTCCGGCAGTCCCATGATAAGATCCATATTGATATCATCGAATCCAAGCTCTCTCGCAAGCTGAAAACTCTCCACGGTCTGTGCAACGGTATGCCTGCGTCCGATGATTTTTAAGGTTTCGTCCTTCATTGTCTGTGGATTAATGGAGATTCTTGTGATATCCCATTTTTTCAGAGTCTCTAATTTTTCCCTTGTAATACTGTCCGGGCGTCCCGCCTCCACAGTAAATTCCAGACAATGTGAAAGGTCAAAACTGCACCGGATTTTACGGATCAGACGGTCTAACTGATATGGTTCCAGCGTGGTTGGTGTTCCTCCTCCGATGTAAATGGAATTCAAATGTTTCTTTCCGAATTTGACTGCAACATAGTCTAATTCCTTTTCCAGTGCTTCAAGATAACTGTCCACTTTCTGCCGCCAGCTTACCAATGGATAGGAAGTAAACGAGCAATACAGACACGTTGTCGGACAGAATGGGATTCCGATGTAAAGACTATAACCATTTTCATAGTCGATTTTTTTCAGGATTTCAAGTTCACGCTCTGCAATGTCAATGGAAAGATCAATTTTTTCATCCGAAGCGAAATAAGTGTCCTGCATATAGGCTCTGATCTCGTCCTCTGACTTTCCTTCCTCCAAAAATTTCATTGGTATTTTGGTCGGGCGGATTCCAGTCAAAGTTCCCCACGGAAGTTTTTTTCCGGTGATCTCAGATAAAATCAGATAGAAATTCTGTTTCAGTCTGTTTTTTGTTTCCGTGCGGTCAGAAAAATCTACCTCAAATGCCTTTTTGCCACATTCGTGCCTGTTTCCTTTCCAAAGGATCGTAATCAGCTGTGGCTCGTAATCCACCTGAAACTGTAACGTAATCTCTTCCTCATATTTTTTCTCTTCTGCCGCCACACTCACATTTTCCTCCGGGAAAAATGCTTTGATGAGCGAATGTATGTCATACTCAAATTCCGGCTGATTTAATTTTGCTAGTATCATAAGTTTTTCCTTCTATATATTATATTGACTAACTGCAGATGTCCATTTTTTCTCTGCCACATCTATATGGGGGTGCCTGCGTGAACTTCTACAGATAAGGATTGTACATCCGCTCTGTGCCGATTGTTGTCATATCTCCGTGTCCAGTATACACGGCTGTCTCATCCGGAAGCGGCATGAGTTTTTCCCGGATAGCATTCACTAACTGCGATGCGCTTCCCTTTGGGAAATCAGTTCTTCCGATGGATGTCTGAAAAAGGCTGTCTCCACTAAATAATGTATTCTGATAAGGGAAATAGTAACAGCAGCCACCTACCGTATGCCCCGGTGTTAGAAATACCCGAATATGAAAACCTGCAAGATCAAGTTCCTGCTCATCTTTTACATATTCATCTGCATGAAAAATCAGTTCACTACCCTGCCAGCCACTTAAATTCAACTGTGGATTCTCCAATGTTTCCTTTTCTTTTTCATGCGCATACACTTTGACCTGCAAAAGTTTTGCCAGTTCCTCTGCCCCGGTCGCATGGTCAAAATGACCATGGGTCAGTAAGATTGCTGCCGGTTTTAATCCCTGCTCCTTCACTTTTTCTGCAAGCTGCTTTGCACTTGCTCCCGGATCAATGATCAATACTTCTTTTGTGTCATCATTGATTGCAAAATAGCAGTTGGTCTGTACCGGTCCAACCACATAAATCTGTATACTTAATGGTGCCATACCTGTTTCCTTTCTGAATCAAGATAATGGAAAAAAACAAAGAATCGCAATGCGATTCTCTGTGCACTGATATCTGCATATCCAAAGCTTTACGGTACATCCGTACCAGATCAGCCGGTGGTTCTCTCAATATCAATAATACTGTCTATCTGACGAAGCTTGTCGATCACGCTCGTCAACTCTGCTTTTCCTTTTGTATTAAATGAAATATCAATGGTTGCGATTCCCTGCTTGCTCGTCTTGGAATGGATCGCATTGATATCAATCTCACGCTCTGTAAAGGCTCTTGTAATATCCACGAGAAGCCCCGTGCGGTTATTGCAGAATACTTTGATCTCCGCCAGATAAAGACCGGAATTGCCGGATTCTTCATCATGCTGCCACTCTGCATCGATGAGACGTTCTCTCTCCATATCTGAAAGATTGATGATGTTGATGCAATCCGTCCGGTGAATGGAAACACCGCGTCCTCTTGTCACAAATCCTACGATCTCGTCCCCCGGAACCGGACTGCAGCATTTTGAAAAATGGACTGCCACGTCATAAAGTCCCTTTACAATGATACCGCTCTTTGATTTTTTCTCCGGGACTTTTTCTTTATTCTCAGAGATTGTCTCCAGAACTTCCTCGTCTGTAATACGTGCAAGGTGATCTTTCTTATATTCCTCGTACATGCGGTTTACGATCTGACCTTCTTTCAAACCGCCATGACCAACGGTTGCAAGGCAGGAATTCCAGTCATGAAAACCATATTTGCGCATGATTTTATCCTGATACTCAGGTCTGTTGATATCAGAAAGGTTGATTCCCTTGGATTTACAGCAGGATGCTAATAACTCTTTTCCTCTTACAATGTTTTCTTCCTTTAACTCACTGCGGAACCACTGGTTGATCTTGTTCTTTGCCTGCGTGCTCTTTACGATATTCAGCCAGTCGCGGCTTGGTCCCTTGGAATTCTGGGAAGTCAATACCTCGATCCGGTCACCATTCTGGATCACATAATCAATCGGTACAAGCTTGCCATTAACTTTGGCTCCGATCATTTTATTACCAACTGCGGAATGGATACTGTATGCAAAATCAATCGGAGTAGAGCCATTCGGCAGATTTTTCACATCTCCCGTCGGTGTGAAGCAGAAAACCGTATCCGAAAACAGATCGAGATCGCTCTTTAACAGACTCATGAACTCTTTGTTATCCGACATATCTCTCTGCCACTCTAAGATCTGTCTTAACCAGCTTAACTTTTCTTCCTCTGTAACCGTCATCGGAGCTGCAACACCGCCGTTATTACTTGCCTCTTTGTATTTCCAGTGCGCTGCGATACCGTATTCTGCGGTACGATGCATCTCGTAGGTTCGAATCTGTATCTCAAATGGCTGCCCGGTCGGTCCGATCAGCGTTGTATGAAGCGACTGATACATGTTCGGTTTGGGCATGGCAATGTAATCTTTGAATCGACCAGGGATCGGTTTATACATCTCATGGATAACACCAAGTGCCGCATAACAGTCTTTGACGGAATCCACGATAATACGGATCGCAAACAGATCATAAATCTGATCCAGCGTTTTATCCTGATTCTTCATTTTCTTATAAATACTGAAAAAGTGCTTTGCCCGCCCATCGATCTGCGCCGGAATTCCGGCTTCGTGAATATGTTTTTTTACCTCTTCCACAAGACTCTGGACATAATCATCCCTGACGCTTTTTCTCTGGGCGATCTGATGCACCAGATCATAGTAGGCTTCCGGCTCCAGATATTTTAAAGAAAGATCATCTAACTCAATCTTAATCTTGGAAATACCAAGACGCTGGGCGATCGGCGCATAGATATCCATTGTCTCGCGCGCTTTTTCCTTCTGTTTCTCCGGTGTCATATATTTCAATGTCCGCATATTATGCAGGCGGTCTGCCAGTTTGATCAGGATCACACGGATATCCTTTGCCATGGCAAGAAACATTTTTCTCAAATTCTCTGCCTGAACTTCCACCTTATCCGCATCGTAGGACAACTGCCCTAATTTTGTGACACCATCTACCAACAGTGCAACCTCTGCACCAAACTCCTGCCTGATCTCCTCATCGGTCATAACAGTGTCTTCCACCACATCATGCAAAAGTCCCGCTACGATCGTCTCCTTATCAAGCTCTAACTCTGCTAAAATAATCGCAACGCACAATGGATGGATGATGTACGGTTCTCCCGATTTTCTTACCTGCCCCTTATGTGCCTCGTATGCAATGTTGTATGCCTTCTCTATCAGACTGATATCCGTAGATGGATGATACTTACGGACACTGGCGATCAATTCCTGATATAATTTTTCGGGACTCTCAAACTCCTTCATTGGTTTGATACTATTGTCCTCTTCTTTTACGATTTTCTCTAATTCTTCTGATGAAAGTTCTGCCATGTAGATCACCCACTTTATCTATGCTTTTGTGTATAATATATGATAATATATGATTATATTTTATTTTCTATCAAAAATCAACGCTTAAACTGTGCTTATAAGCTTCCTGTATTCTTCTTATAAGCTGGCATTACCATTTCTGCTGATAATCCGACATCAAAGTACCGTCTAATATACGATCGCCACAATAGGAAAAACCTAATTTCTGCGCAAGTTTTTCTGATATAT
>OGKG01003852.1_pt1 | contig 13367 bp, 11 predicted proteins | sample 1572201 | NCBI WGS metagenome assembly OGKG01 (sample SAMEA2582146, study PRJEB24529) | metagenome | biome: Human gut stool | place: China | collected 2011 | reverse complement strand
GCCACACCGGAGAGCAGATAGCTGCACCCCAGCAGCACCACCAGCGCCGCCAGTGCGATCAGCAGCAGATTCCCCGCCATGGCCCGCAGCGCCGACTGCTCCAGTGTACTGTCGGTGAAGGCGATGCGGATGGAGAGAGCGCCGTCATAGCGCAGATAGCGCAGATGATAGTCCGTCAGCAGGCCGCTCTCCTCCTGCTGGGACAGGCATTCCTGTACCAGCGCCAGCAGGTCCTCCTCACTGATCTGATAGTAGCTGCTGCCCATGACCCGCACCGTGCCGCTGGGATAGACCTCCGTCACGAAGCAGGGTTGGCCGTTCTGGCCGTCGTAGCCCTCGCCCCGCAGGGCCTCCTCCAGCTGCCGGGTGCTGCTCTGCTCCAGACTGCTGCGGGCGGTGAGCATCACCCCGGTGAATACCGCCGCCAGCACCAGCGTCACAAACAGCATACTGATGCCCACGATCTTCCACCGGAGCCTGCGGATCATGCCGCTCATGCCCCCACCTCCAGGCAGTAGCCCACCATCCGGTGGGTGCGGATCTTCACGGCGGAATGCAAATGTTCCAGCTTCCGCCGCAGAAAGGAGATGTAGACCTCCACGTTGTTGTCCTCGGCATCGGAATCATAGCCCCACACCTTCAGGATCAGCTGCTCCTTGGTGACGATCTGGGGATAGCTGCGGATCAGCAGCTCCATCAGGTCGTACTCCCTCCGGCTCAGCCGCACCTCCCGCTGGCCGCAGCGCAGCAGGAAGGTCCCCGGCTCCAGCCGCAGATCCCCGAAGGTGATGGCGTCGTCGGTCCGGACGTCGCCGCCGCCCCGGCGCAGCAGGGAACGGATGCAGGCCAGCAGCTCGTCGGGCTCGAAGGGCTTGGTCAGATAGTAGTCCGCGCCGCAGTCCAGGCCCTGGACCCGGTCGGCTACGTCGCTGCGGGCCGTCAGCATCAGCACCGGCACGGCATGGCCCCCGGCGCGCAGCCTCCGCAGCAGGGTGAAGCCGTCCATCCCCGGCAGCATGGCGTCCAGCAGGATCAGGTCATAGATATCCGTCACGGCGTTGTCGTAGCCGGAGACGCCGTCGCTGCTGACGTCCACGGTGTATCCCTGCCGCCGCAGCAGCTCCGCCAGGTTCTGGGCCAGGCGCTTTTCATCCTCGATCACAAGCAGCCGCATGGGGCGCCCCCTCTTATTCCAGGCCCGACTGGGCCAGGGTCAGCAGCGGGGCCAGGGCCTCCGCGCTCATCAGATAAATGGTGTCGTCATCGGAAACGGTGACGCAGTAGCCTGCGCCCCGCTGACCGCCTACCGTCAGGGTGAAGCTGTGCTGCACCCCGTTATGGGTATACTCCGCCGTCAGAACTGCACCCGGCTGGTCCAGCCCGCACAGGGCCGCCGCCCCGCTGCTGGGCCGCCAGTCCACACAGGCCGCCAGGTGCATATCCCCCAGCCAGGCAGTCAGGTCTGCCAGCTGATCCGTTACATCCCGGCCATCGGCGGTCCAGGCCCCCTCCGCAGGAGTCAGGGTCAGGGTGCTCTCTCCGGCGGTGACGGTCAGGGAGGTGACATTCTCCGCCGTCAGCTGGGGAAGCTCCGGCAGGGCCATCATGTCATAGATGCTGCGGCCAATCTGGCCCAGCAGGTCCGGCACGGCGTACACCGTGGCCTCGGCCCCCTCCCGGTATACATACACACTGCCGTCGGACTCGCTGCCCAGACGATAGATGACGGACTCGCCCTTGCTGTCGGTGAGGGTGACGTACTTGGCGCTGCTCTCCAGACCGTAATCCGCCAGCTGGGCGGCGGTGGTGACCGGGGGCAGGAGCTCGATGCCCTGCACCGTCTCCAGCAGGGTCAGGGCGTAGCTCTCGTCCAGGGGGAAGGTCTTGTCATCGGCCCACAGCCAGTGTCCGTCCTCCTCCCGGCTGAAGCGCAGGGTGGTGGAGCCGTTGCTGCACACCAGGTGCACCGGCACCGCTTCCTCCTGGATGACGTTGGGGTCCTCCGGCTGGGGATGATCCTCCTTTTTGCCGCAGCCCGCCAGGGCCAGCAGCATCAGCGCCAGCAGCAGGGCGCATACGCTTCGTGTTTTCATGGAAGTTCTCCTTTTTCTTACCGTTCCAGGCCCAGCAGGGCCATGATGGCCTCCTCCCGGCCTCGCATCTGCTCCTTCATGGGTCCCTCGTCCAGGTGGTCGTAGCCCAGCAGGTGCAGCACCGAGTGGGTCACCAGGTACGCCAGCTCCCGCCGCTTAGAGTGGCCAAATTCCTTGGCCTGGGCCGCCACCCGCTCCATGGACAGCACCATGTCCCCCAGGGGGATCAGTCCCGTGCCGGGGTCGGCGTCCTCCGGCCCCGGGTGCTCCCCGGGGGCCAGGTCAAATTCCGGAAAGCTCAGCACGTCCGTGGGCCTGGCCACCTGCCGCATATCCAGGTTGATGCGGTGGATGCCCTCGTCGTCGGTCAGCAGCACGTCCACCTCGCAGGGGGCCGTGACCCCCTCCGCGGAAAGAGCCGTGCGGATGGTGCGGCGGATCAGGGCGCAGTTGGCATCGCCGGCGGCGCCGGGCACGTCGGCGGTAACGGGGATATAGTGGGTCTTTCTCATTTCTTTTTCTCCTCAAACCGGGCATAGGCCTCGATGATGCGCTGGACCATCACATGCCGCACCACGTCGGCCTTGCCCAGCTGGCAGATGGACACGCCCTCCTCCCCCTTCAGGACCTTCATGGCCTCCTTCAGGCCGCTGGGCTTGTCCCCGGGCAGGTCGATCTGGGTGATGTCACCGGTGATGACCACCTTGGAGCCAAAGCCCATCCGGGTCAGGAACATCTTCATCTGCTCCCGGCTGGTGTTCTGGGCCTCGTCCAGAATGATGAAGCTGTCATCCAGCGTCCGGCCGCGCATATAGGCCAGGGGCGCTACCTCAATGTTGCCCCGCTCCAGATACTTCTGGTAGGTCTCCGCCCCCAGCATATCAAACAGGGCATCGTACAGCGGCCGCAGGTACGGGTCCACCTTGCTTTGCAGGTCGCCGGGTAGGAAGCCCAGCCGCTCCCCGGCCTCCACCGCGGGGCGGGTGAGGATGATGCGGTTCACCTGCTTTTCCCGGAAAGCCTGCACTGCCGCCGCCACCGCCAGATACGTTTTGCCGGTACCGGCGGGGCCTACGCCGATGGTAACGGTATTTTTCAGCACCGACGCGATATATTCCTTCTGGCCCAGCGTTTTCGGCTTCACCGGGCGGCCCTTGGCGGAAATGCACAGCACATCCCCCGCCAGTTCGCTGATCTGTTCTTCTTTTCCGGTGCGGACCATGTCGATGATATAGCGGACGTTCTGCTCTCCCAGCGCCTCCCCCCGGGAGGACAGGGTCAGCATGGCCTGCACCGCTTTGGCGGCGTGCATCACGTCCTCCGCCTCGCCGCTGATCCGCAGCTCGCCGTCCCGGTTGGTCACCGTCACATTAAATTCCTTTTCCAGCAGGCGGATGTTCTCGTCAAAGGAGCCGAAAATATTGACTGCCTGCTCCATCCGCTCAATGCTGATCCTCTGTTCCATGCCATCACTCCTAAAGTTATCCGGACGCGCCGTCCGGTTCATTTGCTGTATAAATAGGGGCCTGCGTCCCGAGTTCCTCCCGGCACTCCGCTGTCAGCGTCACCGTCAGGACATCCCCCCGGAGCCGGGAGGCCACCTGACTGGCCGTTACCTCGCCGTAGGGGTCCACAAGGCTGTGGAGATACGCTTCCAGCGCCGCCCCCGTCTCCTTCTGCCGCCGGGCCTGCGTGACCGTCACCGGCTCCGTTTCGTAAAGCCGGAGAGTCTCCGTCTCCCATATGATCGGCAGCGGGATTCCGCACACCCGAACCGGCGTTCTCTCGGTTATTTTATCACACTGGTCGCTGTCAATGCTACTGTTTGCAAAGAATTTTATCCGGCGGCTGCCGAAAATCACGGAACGGAGCCGCTTTTCCCGTCCGGTATACCGTTTTTCTGCCCCGGTGAGGGGCACGTTGGCTGTCAGGGTGTACCACGTCCGCCCTTCCACGGACCCAAGTCCCGCTGTGAACCGGGTACCGAAGGTCCCTGTGTCCTCCACGCCGGAGATCAAAAGCTGCCCTTCCGTCACCGACATTCCCTTCATCACCTGAGGGACGCCCCCCAGTGCCTGCACCCGCAGCACCAGCCCGTCCCGCCGGGCCACTAAATTGCACGGAGTTTTCCGGTCCAGTGGCTCCGGGGCCGTCCGCCGTTCCCGTACCTCCACGTTGGCCCGGCAGCCGGATACGTTCACCGCCACCCAGCTCAGCTCCGGAATTTCCAGCAGCACATGGTTGCGGATGTCCTCCCCATTCAGGGCGAAGCCGAAGCACCCCCGATGAACGCCGTTGTTCTCCAAGGATCGCAGGATCACCTCCCGCGGCACCGTTTCATTCCCGGCAATCTGAATATCCCACACGAAGAAGGATCCGATCAGCACCGCCGTGCCGCACACCGCGATGCCTACCGCCAAGGCCTGACGGTGCCGCAGCTTTGCCAGCGTGTAGGGCGCGCCCTCCCGCCGCACGATTTCGATCGTGCAGTCCAGCTTTTCCGCCGCGCGGCTGAGGATGCGGTGATCCCCCCGGCTCATGCGGCAGGTAAACGTCTCCGCCCCTTCCCATTCCAGATCCCAGAAGGCCAGCTTCCGGGCGGAGCACAGATTCAGCACCCGCTCCGGGTAGGGACACGTCACCCGGAGCCACACCTGTCCTCTAGCCCTGTTGATAAGCTCCTTCAGCATGACACCCACTCCACGCCGTCGATCTTCCCGCCGATCCGCAGTTCTTCTCCCGTCATGGCCACCAGCGTCAGCCGTTCCCCTCGGATTCGCAGAACGCCGAAGCCTGTGTTGGCATCGATTTGCGTATCGCTGTAAGCCAGCAGGCCCGTGTGGCGCTCCAGATATAGCTGCCGGTTCCCGATCAGCTCCAATCGGGGCAGGCCCGCCACCACATCCACCGGCAGGTCAAACAGCTCCGCCACGCCGCCCAGAATACCGCCCTGCTCCCGGTCCCGTTTTTTCTCCATGCTCTCACCTCACCGAACTCTATGCGGAAATTCCCCCTGGCTTGCCTGTCCCGCCGTATGAACCGCCCCCGCCCCGCATAGGGTATAGCGGGTGATGCGTATGAAACGGCGGATACGGACGGATGTGTGTCTGATCCTGTGCGGGATCTTGGTCTGGTTTCTGGCGGACGCCAGACAGCTGCGGCTCGAGGCAGCCAAGGCCCTGACCCTCTGCGCCGGGACGGTGATCCCCGCCCTGTTCCCCTTCATGGTCGTCACCGGTCTGCTGGTGCGGCTGGGCTTCGGACAATGGCTGGCGCCCGATATGGCTGGCCTGATGGCGTCCCTGTTCCGCTTGCCCGGCTGCGCCGGGTCCGCGCTGCTGCTGGGGCTGGTAGGAGGCTATCCCATCGGCGCCCGCACGGCGGCGGAGCTGTACGCCTCCGGGGACCTGACCCGGCAGGAGGCGGAGCGGCTTCTGACCTTCTGCAACAACTCCAACCCCGTGTTCCTCATCAGTGTGCTGGGCGCGGGGATATTCGGCAGCGTCCGGGCGGGACTGTGGCTCTGGCTGATCCACGTCTGCGCCGCCCTCCTCACCGGGCTGCTGTTCCGGGGACTGGGCCGGGGGCGGAAAACCGTTCCCCCCGCCATTTCCTTTCAGGCCCCCTCTCTGCCAGCGGCCTTTGTGTCATCCGTCCGGGACAGCGCCGGGACCATGCTCTCCGTCTGCGCCTTCGTCACGTTCTTCTATGTGCTGATCTCGCCCCTGACGGCCCTCCCCGGCCCATGGGCGGCCCTGGCCGTGGGCTGCGGGGAGCTGTTCTCCCTGACGCCCCTCCTGCCCTGTGACCGCACCGGTTTCCTGCTGGCCGCCGGGTGCGCCGGATGGGGCGGGCTGTCCGTTCTCTGCCAGACCGCCGCCCTTCTGGACGGCACGGACCTCCCCCTCGCCCCCTGTCTGCTGGGCAAGCTGACCCACGGCCTGCTGTCCGCGCTGCTGGCCGCCGCCGTTTCTTTTTGGCTGTTCTGACATTTTTCAACAGGTATCGCGGGCAAAACGCGGCAAAACGGGGCGTCGGTTTTGAAAACCGGCGCCCCGCCTTGCTTTGGAGAGGTCATGTATGAAAAGATCTATCAACACGCCGCTTGCCTGCGGCGGGATCGTTGGTCTGCCGGTTTGGGACTCCTCCCGGGCGGGCAGTGGGCCGTAGGGGTGTATTTGAAAGAATGGCTTTTTCTCTCGGATCAGCGGCGGGGCCGGGAAACGGCTCTCTCGCCTGCTGATGTACGCAGTATACACCCCAAATCTGAAGGGAAGATGAAAAACTTGTAAACCATTTGTGAACGGTGCGGCGGTTTTTTCACTTCCGTTGCACGAAACCGTGCAGCAAACGCCCCTCATACAGGGTGGGCACACGGCGGCGCCCCAAAAGTTACATCCGTGTGACAGGAGGATGTTATCTATGAACAAAACAGCCAATTTTCAGTTAAACCAGTGGGAAAAGACGGACCGTATCATGATGGAAGACTTCAACCGCGACAACGCCGCCATCGACACGGCGCTGAAAGGCAATGCCGACGCCGTGGCGGCGGAGACGGCCGCGCGGGAGGCGGCGGACACGGCGCTGGGCAAAAAAGCGGGTTTGCAGCTGATCCAGACCGTTCCCTTTCCAGAGGGAGGTTCCTCAGCTGACAAGCCGCTGACCATCCAGTGGAGTGATTGGGCGATCGTGCTGGCGGTTTATCAGGAGCCAAGCGACGGCCGCAGCTATACCCTCTCCTTCACAACCGCCAACGCAAAGGTGCATCCGATCATTTATAACGGCCCTGACGTGCAAACCTGCGCGCTCTATTTCCCTTTGTATGACCAGAGCCGTCCGGTCCGCGGCCTTCTTTGGAGCGCGGAAAAGCTATCCTACACCACCACTTATGAAGCACTAACGGGTATTCAGCTGAAAGCGGACACCGACAGCGGCTCCATCGCCGGGGCAAAGGTAACCTTTTACGGCATCCGGTAATAAAAGCAAAAACAGGCCCCCGCTCGAAAGAGCGGGGGCTTGCTTTATCTCAGCTCAAATGAGCTTTGATGCGTACCGTTGCCGGTATTCAGGTTCAGTTAGCCTCAACAGTGAACTCAACGGTCACGTTGGCGCCGGCCTTGAACTCAACCATCTTGCTCTTCAGGCCCTTGACGGTGTAACCATCAGGATCCTTAGCCTTGATGGTGACATAGCCGTTCACAGCGTCAGCAGCCTTGGCAGAGGTGGTCTCCTGAGCCACAACAGTGCCGTTGGCTTCAACATAGTTGACCAGGACGTTCATGTCGGCCACGGGAGCCTCCTCGACAGTCACAGAAACCTTGTTGGACACGGTGGTGACATAATCCTTGCCGTCAACCTTGTCGTTGAAGAAGGTGACCTTGCAGGTGTACTCAGCAGCGGCAGCGGCCTTGGTGGTAGCAACGGTCAGGGTCTTGCCAGTCTCGCCGGTCAGCTTCTCGCCGTCCTTGAACCACTGATAGGCGTAGACGGTATCATACTTGGTGGTACCCTCGCCCACGGCGGTCAGAACCACGGTGTCACCCTCGGTAGCGGTAATGGGGCTGGTCGCGGTCTCGCCGTTGACAGCAGCAGTCACGGTAGCAGTGCCGCTGGCGTTGTCCTTCTCGGTGGGAACCTCTTCGATGACCAGGAACTTCACCAGGTTATCCTCAACGATGGCATAGACACGGTCATTGTCATCCTGAGAGATGGACTTGTAGCTGGACTCGGAGATGTTGCCGTCTTCATCCACATAGTAGATAGCGGCCTTGTCATCAACGGTGATGACATACTTCTTATCGACAGTGTCCAAAGTCACAGTGTACTCCTTGGAGGTCTTGTCGATACCAACGCCGGAGACATACTGCTTGGTGTTGTTATTAGCCTCATCATAGGTGGGATACGCATCGCCCAGCTTGGTGATGATGCCATCCTTGACGGAGTAGCTCTTGTAAATGGAAGCGGTACGGAAGCTGGGGGTATGGTCCTCATCCACCTTGACCGTGGTGATCTTGCCGTCGACAACAGCCTGATAGGTGAAGTAGTTGCCGTCCTTGTCGTGATACAGATCGGACTCGGAATCCTGAGCCAGATAGATCATGTCCTTGCCGTCGTCGGTGACGTCGCACTTATCATTGGGCAGAACGAACATGACGGTGACCATCTTGCCGGACTTGCAGTAGAAGTACACGCCAGCCTTGCCGGAAGTAGCATCAATGGAGGGAGCGCTCTTGATGCCGGTGTAAGCGGTGTAATCGTCGAAGGTGCCGTCCTTGGACCGATCGGCAACCACGAACTGGGTAGCGCTGTTGGCAGTGACCTTGGAGGTGTTCAGGCTCTCTTTGTTGGTGTCAGCCTGAACAGTGATACCGGCCTTGTCGTTGGTCATGACCAGCTTACTGTCAGCATCCACATAGGAAGTCTTAGCAACAGCAACAGCCTTCAGGGTGTAGACGCCGTCATTATCCACCTTGTAGGTCACGATCACGGGAGCCTTCAGAGCGCCGGTGATGGGGGAAGTACGATCATCCCAGATCTTCTGGTCGTCCTTATCATAATCACCATCGCCGTCCAGATCCAGCTTCAGGTTGGAAACCTTGGAGTAATCCTTCTCGGCAGTGACGACCTTGGTGGTGCCATCGGTGAAGACCAGCTCAGCCTTCTTGCCGACGAAGGTGCCCTTATCGGCCACGTTCACCAGCAGAGCATAGTTGCCGATCTCCTCAACCTCTTCCACATAGATGGCATAGCCATACTGGTCGAGGTAAGCAGTGTGATCTTCCTTGACGGAGATCTCGCCCAGCTCCTCACCGGAGTAAGCAGCGGACATCTTGTAGGAGGTGCCAGCGAGGGTCAGGCCGTTGTTCTCATCCTTGTCATTAGACTTGTTGATGGTCTGAGAAACATAGCCTTCCACCTTCTCGGCCACGGCGAGGGACTTGACCTCGTCAGCGGTCTGAGAATAGGTGTACAGAACATAAGCGTCGTCCTCATAGCTCTCGTTGGTCTCGAACTCGAGGGTGCCGGAGACGGTCTTGCCGGTCAGGTCAGAGGGAACAGCCATCACGTTGGCGTTAGGGCCATCCATGGGCAGCTGGTCGATGACCACATAAGCGTCCTTGCTGGAGGTAGCCTTCACGGACTTGTTGATCTGGCCAACATAGGTCACGACCTGGGTGATGATAGCAGAATCATCGTCCTTATCATAGAAGACCTCGGTCAGAACGCCGTTCTTGGCAGTGCTGTAAGTATTACCGTTCTTGGTCAGATAATCCTTACCGATCTTGCTGTCGCTGCCCTTCTTCAGAGCCACGGAAGCATCCTCAGCCTTTTCGCCGTTGATGTAGACGGTGACGTCCTTCTTATCAATGGTGGAGCCGAGAGCCAGATCCTTGTAGATGTCGCCAGCCTTGACAGCCTTGGTGTAGGTCAGGTCGGGAGTGTCGGTGTACTTGCCGACTTCCTCAGCCTTGATCTTCCACTGAGTGGCGGGACGAGAGAAGTCGTCAGTAGCGCCGAACTTCTTCAGATCGGTGAAGTACTTCTCAGCGAACTGCATCTTGCCGTCCTTGTCGATGTTGCCATCGGTCTTGCCGGTGTTGGTCATCTCCTTAGCGGTGGAGGTGTCCTTGATGGTGATGTTGCCAACGGTGACGGTGGAGTTCTTCTCGTACTCGACCATGGTAGCCTTCAGGGTGTTGAAGGCATACAGGCAAGCCTCTTCACGAGTGACAGCCTTGACACCGTTGAAATCGCCCACCAGATCATCCTTCAGGCCGATGTTCATGGCGCGCTTGGCAACCTGGATGGACCAGTTGGCGCCGGTGTAGCCTTCCTGCTCAGCCTTGTAGCCCAGAGCGCCCAGCAGCATCTTCATGAAAGCATAGCCGGTCAGGGAGTTGGCGGGCTTGAAGGTGCCGTCAGCATAACCGGAGATGATGCCGGTCTTCTGGCAGTAAGCAATGTAGCCAGCAAAGGTGTGGTTGGTAGGAACGTCGCTGTAGGGAGCGGCATCAGCCACCAGGGCGGATGCGGTGGTGGGGCCAAGGATCAGGTTGCAGATGATCTTGGCAGCAGCGCCACGGGTCAGGGTGGCGGTGGGACGGAAGTCACCTTCGGCATAGCCGTCGATGACCTTCACGGCGGACATCACGTCGACAGCTTCAGAATAGGTGATCTTGCTGCTGTCGGTGAAGTCCTTGGCACCAGCAGAGACGGTGACCAGAGACATGGTCATCACCAGAGCCAGTACCAGAGAAAGGAACTTCTTCATGGGGTTTCCTCCTTTTAGATTCTCCCTGTCGGGAGTTGGTTTTTGCAAAACCGGCTTCCCCGTTACCGCCCCGATTTACATATCGTGGCTAGCCTACCCAATATCTGAACCGGGGGCATGTTCTGGGTATCCTGCTTTGCAAGGCCACTTTATCAGCCCCATTTCCGAATGTAAATAGTTCCCGCCGGGATGTAATACAAGTGCAAAAAATCAGCGTTTTTATGCAGAACTGTGCCATTCACGCAACGTTTGAACGTAACAAACCGGCCAAGGCGGACCTTGACCGGTTTCGGTGCTTTCAGGGCAAAGCGGAGGTCATTTCTCCTGTTCCGGCAGGGTGTAATGCCGCCCGGTGAGGACCAGCTCGCCCCGGTCCGTCAGCCGCCGGAGGAGCAGCGTCCCCTGCTCCGGTTCAAGGCCCAGCAGGCGGATGAAATCCTGACGGCGGCCGGTGCCGTGCTCCTGCAGATAGGCCCGGATGATGTCCAGATGGTCATCGGGGTCCGCCACCGCCCCGGCGGGGTAGTACCGGGTGCCCACCCGCACCAGCCTGCCCGCCTCCCGCAGTTCCAGAAGGTACTGCCGGGCAGTGCTTTTGGACACGCCCAGCCGCTCCATGACCGCTTCACGGGTCAGCCAGCCCTGCTCCTCGGCCTGAGCCATCAAAAGCTGGGCCCGATCCCCCTGACGGACCCAGGTGTGGAGGTTCCGCAGGTTCACATGCTCCAAGCCGCCCCGGATCAGGGCAGTGCGGGTGACGGTGGTCAGCCGGGAGAGGTCCATGGGCCGCCCGGTGGTGGGTGCGGTAAAGACCCGCGGCTCCGCGGGGTCCTTGCGGCGGTCCCAAGCGTCCAGCAGCAGCCGCCGCAGACGGCTGCCCATGGAGACCGTCCGGTCCGGCAGGCGGATGAGGTTCTGGTCGAAATCCACCTGCCCCCAGGTGAGGGAGGCGATCTCTCCGGGCTGCATCTGGAGCTTCCAGCCCATCCAGAGAGCCAGTCCGGCGGGAGACGAGCCCTCCTGCTGGATCACACGCCAGAGAAGATACTCCGCCTCGTCCCGCTGGGCCAGAGGATTTTCCGGCGCGGCGGGTTTGGTGAGATAGGGCGAGAAGGCATCCCGCAGGGTGGACACCGCCATGCCGCTGACCCGGGCCACATAGGGCCAGTCATGGGTCTGAAGCTGGCGGATCACAAAATCGTGGCGCAGGTCCATGAGGTTGACCTTCTGTCCCTCGCTGTCCAGCGCCAGCCGGGACAGCCGGGAAATGGACTCCGGCGGCATAGGCTTCTTGCTGCGCTCGGAGATCACCACATGGGGGTCCCGGAGGGCACAGCGGACGTGCCGCTCCCGGAGGCAGGCTTCCGTGGAGGGTTCCAGCGGGACCGCGCGGTCCGGGAGCTGAATGGCCTTGCCCTCAAAGTCCACCTGATCCCAGCGGAGTTCTGTGATCTCGCTCCGGCTCAAGCCCTCCAGCCAGGCCAGACGGAGAATGGCCCCCTCCGGGCTGTGGGGGTGCCGCTCCAAAATGCGCAGCATGGCGGCCTCGTCCGGCCGATTGAACGTGTGTCCCATGGAAAAGCCTCCCATCTGTCGCCGCAGAAACAGCGCCGCGGCGGAACGATCGTCTGCCGCGGGGATGGAAGGACAAAATGATGATTTTGTCACATATCGGCGGCAAAAAAGCCGCCGGTCCCCGCCGACAACTGAAAGTTTACTTGAAAAATTAAGAAAAAGCAAGACGTTCTTCGCTTTGCGGCGTGCTGAACAGACGGGACCTCCGGTCAGAACAGGCCCCGTCTGTTCAACATGCCTTTTTGTGTGCTTGGCCCGGTAAAACGGCGGGAGCTGCGCCCGGTATCCCACCGGAAACCGTACTTTTCCGGCATCCTATTACAAAATCATCATTTTGTCTAACAGAGCAGCCCCAGCCGTTCCAGCTGCCGCAGATGCTCCGTGCCGGTGGTCAGCAGGTAGATCCGTGTGGTCTCGATGGAGCTGTGGCCCAGAATATCCGCCAGCTTCACCACGTCCTGACAGGCCCGGTAAAAGGTCCGGGCGAACAGGTGCCGCAGATTGTGGGGAAAGACCTTTCCCGCCGCCACACCGGCGGCGCGGCACAGCCGCTTCATCTCCGCCCAGATCTGTGTGCGGGACAACCGTTTTCCGCCTCCGGTGAGAAAGATCTCGCCGGAGGTGATTTTTTGTTTCCGGGCGTATTGCAGCAGCCGGCGGCACAGTCGGTCAGGAATAAAAATAGTCCGGACCTTGCCCTTTAGGGCAACATCCGTCCGCCCCCGGCAGGCGGCTTCCACCGTGATGAAGGGCACCTCCCCCACCCGGATGCCCGTGGCACAGATGGTCTCCATCACCAACGCCAGCCGCTCCCGCCCCAGCGTTCTGGCCGTGCGGACCAACACCCGGTATTCTCCCCGATCCAGTTCCCGCTCTGCCTCCCGGAAGCTGCAGCGCTGGAGCCGCAGGACCTTTACCCGGCACTCCGGCCGCCCGGCAAAATCAAAGAACCGGTTAAGTCCCGCCAGCATGGCGTTGACGGTGGCAGGGGCGTACCGGGCCGTGAGCCGTGCCTTCCATGTCAGGACCAGACCCCGATCCACCGCGCCGCCGCTCCATCGTGCGAAGGCCCGGATGCTCCGCACATAACTCTCCGCCGTGCCGTGGCTGTATTCCCGGCGGAGGAGCTCTCTTCGAAAACCATCCACCGTCCGCTCCGTGACAAGCTCCATTCCCTTTTTCTGTTTCATGTTTCTTCCCCCTCCCAGCATATCCGCCGGTGATCTCCGACATCTTTCCTTATTTTCACACAGGAATCGCCGGGTGTGAACCTCTATTTCACCGTATATCGCCATTAGGATCTCTATTAGGAAAAGGCCGCCCGATCAGGGCGGCCTTGAGGCTGTCGATAAAGTGATAAATTTTCCGCGACGGTAAGGAAGGGTGTGCGCGGGAAACCCAAGAAGGGATACACCGTCGGCTCAAGC
>OGKG01003845.1_pt1 | contig 13382 bp, 8 predicted proteins | sample 1572201 | NCBI WGS metagenome assembly OGKG01 (sample SAMEA2582146, study PRJEB24529) | metagenome | biome: Human gut stool | place: China | collected 2011 | reverse complement strand
TTGTCGGCTGTCCGCTGTCCAAGAAAGCCTACGGTATGGAGGGGCTGCGCCAGCTTTCCGACGCATGTAAGGAATGCAGTTGGGTCAATGCCGTCCGGGTCGTGTCCACCAAGGGATTCCGTTACCCGTCCCTCGCGTTTTTGATGTTCAGGGATTTGAAAACGGCATGGGCGCCCGACACATCGTACAAACCGGGCGATCTGGTCACGGACGCCGATAAGCAATTTATTTGCGCTGTTGCGCACGTCGCCTCCGCAGCGAACAAACCTGGTACGGAAACAGGTGAATGGCTTCCTTTCTCCGGGCCGGTGGAAACGGCAGCCCACCGTTAAAACGAAGAGGTCCTCGTAGGCGATGATGGCTTCTGGATGGTATTCTATCCCATTGACGGGTGCGACTGCCAGAAACGGACCGTCCGTATTGAAGATGTGGACACCGCCCGCCAGCGGTTCACGCTCTCCATCTACGAAAAGGATGACGCCGGGTACGAATCCCTACTCGAAGGGTACGAGGTCGGCATTGGCGAAGACGACAAAGACGACAAAGATGACGACACGACCGTTCCGGTTAATGCAGATCATTTTCTGACTGTCGGCGGCAACTGGGTGACACCGGTGGCCAATGCAGGACAACCGGTGAGCATCGTACTTCCGATCGTGAATATGGGAAAGACCAATGTAACGAAGGCTGTGGTGACTCCGGTGCTCAGTACGGACACTGCTACCTGGCCGTTTGAGATCACCCAGTCAGGATATTCTCAGACCATTGAGGATCTTCCGGGAACCGATACAGGTATGTCTGATATGGACCGTCGCCGGGAACTGACCTGGAATCTTCAGACCAGAAGCGATGTGGGAAATGGATATCAGAAGATTTCCTTTAATGTAAGATATTTTGCATCTGACGGAAGCAGTCAGACCACTACCCTGGATACGTATATTCAGACCAGCGGTACCGCAGGTGTGAGTGCAGATGGAAAAGCATCCACCCCGCGAGTGATCGTGACTGGTTTTGAGACAAATCCAGAAGTGGTACATGCAGGTGACAGCTTTATGCTGACACTTCATCTGAAAAACACATCTACAGCTACCAGTGTCAACAATATGCTTTTTGAGTTTGATGCGGCAGTAGAGGGAAAAGATTCGGAGACAACCTATGAATCCTTCCTTCCGACTGCAGGTTCCAATACTATTTTTGTAGATAAGATGGCAAAAAATGGGACCAGAGATATTCAGATCGAGATGGAAGCCAGGTCTGATCTGGCACAGAAGCCGTATGCTATTGATGTGAATATGAGTTATGAGGATGAGCATGTGAATGCTTATACAAATAAGGCCAGTGTGTCCATTCCGGTGAAGCAGGAAGCAAGAATCGACATGAGCCAGCCAGAGGTGACACCGTCCAGCATTGATGTGGGCAGTGAAGCCAATGTGATGTTTAGTATCTACAATCTTGGAAAGACCAAGCTTTACAATGTGTCTGTGAAGACTGACAGTGAGTTCTTCTCTGGTGGAGACTGCTTTGTTGGTAACCTGGATTCTGGAGCTACCGGTTCTGTGGATATGTATCTGACCGGAGAAGCAGCGACTACTGACGATGGAACAGTAAAGCTGCAGATCACTTATGAGGATGAGACCGGAGCACCAACTACCGTTGAGAAAGAGATTTCGCTTTTTGTAACAGAACCGGTTTACGATGATGGTATGCATGATGACACCGCGATGCCTGATGGTGACACTGGAAATGGCATGGGAATCGGTGGAAAGATTGCTGTTGTGGTAGTGATTCTTATAGCAGCAGGTGTGGCAGGTGCAGTCATCGTGATGAAACGGAAAAAGAAAAAAGAGCAGCAGAATCTGGAAGACGATATTATGGATCTGGATGAAGAAGATGGAGATAATATCACATCGGATGAGACAGAAGATACAGATGATCAGGAATAGAAGGGGCAGCTTATGAAATTTTCAGATTTGCTTCGCATGAGCGGTTCCAATCTGCTCAGACGAAAGCTTCGTACAGCTCTGACGGTACTGGGAGTGGTCATAGGAACTGCGTCGATCGTGGTTATGATTTCCCTCGGTCTGGGACTTCAGAAAAGCTCCTTGGAGCAGATCGAGCAGTATGGAGGTTTGACGACCATCAATGTAAATACCTGGGGAAATTATAATTCTGATTCATCACAGGAAGAACTGAGGATCGACGATGGCGTTGTGGAGACGATCTCCAAGATTCCTCATGTGGAATTTGCTTCTCCGATACTGAGTACCTATGTGCTGCTGAAGCAGGGAGTTTACGAAGGCAGCCTGACAGTTCAGGGAATGACACAGGAAGCACTTCAGAATATGGATATGAAAGTTGGTGAAGGTACACTTCCGGAAGCAGGTGCTCCGCTTTCGTTCTTCTATGGTAATCAGGTGATCACCAATTTTTATAATTCAAAGACCAATGAAGGCTATTGGGAAAACAGTGAAGCCATAGATGTGGATCTGATGAATCAGCCGGTGTTTGTGATCTTTGATACGGATGCCTATTATCAGTCGCAGAATGGTGGAAGTGGAGACGGCAGTACGCCGACAACTCCTCCGAAGAAATACATTATTCCTACTTGCGGAATGCTGGCTGGAGGGACTGATGAATATAGTGAAAACAGCTATAGTGTTTATGCTGATATTGATGCACTGAAAGCAGAGCTGAAGAAAATCTTCAAAAATAAAGTGATCCCGGGACAGCCTACGACAAAATCCGGGAAACCTTATAAAGAACTCTATTATGAACAGGTCTATGTACGGGTTGATAAGATGGAAAATGTAACAGAAGTACAGAAGACTATACAAGAGATGGGCTATGGTGCCAACAGCAATGCGGAATGGATGGAGCAGACCCAGGAACAGATGAAGATGATCCAGCTGGTGCTTGGAGGAATCGGTGCGGTATCCTTGTTTGTTGCAGCGATCGGTATTGCAAATACCATGATGATGTCTATCTATGAACGGACGAAGGAGATCGGTATCATCAAAGTGCTGGGCTGTGATCTTGGAAATATCAGAACCATGTTTCTGCTGGAAGCGGGATTTATTGGATTTTTCGGAGGCCTGATCGGTTTGATCCTGAGCGGCATCATATCGATCGTGATCAATATGATTGCCGGATCTGCAGCAGGAGGATACTACGAAGGGATCTCTTACATTCCAATCTGGCTGGTGGTAATATCGCTGGCATTTGCGGTGCTGGTAGGCATGGTGGCAGGATTTTTCCCGGCACTTCGGGCAATGAAGCTGAGTCCGCTTGCAGCGATTCGTAATGAGTAAAAAGAAGGAGGGACATTGTGAAACCTGTTTTGAAAAGCAGATTTTACAGTGTCTTTTTTTCTATCTTGCATTGACTTCTAGGAGCTTTGCGTTAAAATAAGAAACGGTGAAAGGAAGAATACGATGGCAGATAGAGGATTGTGTACAAGAGAGGAGATCCCCGCAGAGGCAAAGTGGGCGATTGAAGATTTATATAAAAATGACGATGAATGGGAGGCGGATTTTACCCGATTGAAGGAGCACCTGCCGGAATTGTCTGCTTATGAAGGTCGGCTGGGCGAGAGTGCGCAGACCCTCCTTTCCATGCAAAGATTATGTGACAAAATGAATATGCTCGCAGAAAAAGTGTATGTTTATGCCAATCAGCGACTACATGAAAATACAGATAATGCCGTCTATCAGAATCTGGCAAGCCGCGCACAGAGTCTTCTGGTGGAGATGTCCGAGCGGACTTCTTATATTGAGCCGGAGATCATGGGGCTGCCAGAAGGAACCATTGAGAAATATTTACAGGAAAACGGTGAACTTCGGGTATATGGGCAGTATTTTGAAAATATGATCAGACAAAAGGCACATGTTCTGCCAGGAGAGATGGAAAAGCTTCTGGCATCTGCCGGTGAACTGGCAGAAAGTCCGAAAGATATTTTTTCCATGTTCAACAATGCAGATATCCGTTTTCCGAAGATCACAGGGGAAGATGGCACGGACGTGGAAGTGACCCATGGACGTTTTATTTCTCTGTTGCAGAGCAAGGATCAGAGGGTGAGAAAGGATGCATTTGAGGCATTGTACGGAGTTTATGAGAAATTCCGCAATACCCTGGCAGCAACGTATCGTGCGAACGTGAAGCAGGAAGTATTCTTTGCGAGAGCGAGAAGATATGGATCAGACCTGGAGGCAGCACTGGATGGAAGCCATATTCCGGTGTCTGTCTATGACAATCTGATCCATGTGGTGCATGAGCATCTGCCGCTGATGCATCGGTATGTGAAAATACGTAAAAAACTGCTGGGTCTTGATGAATTGCATATGTATGATCTCTATACACCCATGACAGAAAACAGCGGAGAACATTTTTCTTTTGAAGATGCAAAGAAAACAGTTCTGGAAGGGCTGGCACCCATGGGAGAAGAGTATCTGTCCCATTTGAAAGATGGATTTGAACATGGCTGGATTGATGTGTATGAAAATCAGGGAAAGAGAAGCGGAGCCTATTCCTGGGGAGCATATGGCACGCATCCATATGTGCTGCTGAATTATCAGGGGACACTAAATGATGTATTTACCCTGGCACATGAGATGGGGCACGCACTCCACTCCTGGTATTCTGACGAGACACAGCCGTATATTTATGCCGGTTACCGGATCTTTGTCGCAGAAGTGGCATCTACCTGCAATGAGGCACTGTTGATCCATCATTTGCTGAAAAAGGCCAAAGATCCGAAGAATAAGGCATATCTGATCAATTATTTTCTGGAGCAGTTCCGCACGACGCTGTATCGACAGACCATGTTTGCGGAATTTGAAAAGATCACCCACGGACTGCAGGAGGCGGGCGAAGCACTGACGGCTGAACGTCTGTGCAGCATTTATTATGATCTTAACAAAGCATATTTTGGTGAAGATATCTGTATTGACCGGCAGATTGAGATGGAATGGGCAAGGATACCCCATTTCTATACACCATTTTATGTATATCAGTATGCGACTGGATTTTCCGCAGCAATTGCACTTTCAGGGAAGATCCTGAGAGAAGGAGAAGCAGCCGTAGAGCAGTATAAGAAATTCCTGAAAGGAGGAAGCTCTATGTATCCGCTGGAGCTTCTCAGACTGGCAGGAGTGGATATGGAACAGAAAAAACCGGTGGAGGATGCGCTTCAAGTGTTCTCTGAATATCTGGATGAGATGGAAAGGCTGGCATAAAGCATGACATCATACGAAGCAATTTTCCGAAGACGATCCATTCGGAAATACAAAAATGATGAGATTTCTCCGACAATGCTGGAGAAAATTGAAAGATTCGGTGAGGATGCAGTCGGCATCCGCCCGGATATTCGGGTAAAATGGAAGATTTTTCGAAAGGAAGATCACCAGCTGAAAGGACTGTTCCGGGTGGATGCTCCTTATTATGTGGCATTGTATTCGGAAATCTGTGAAGATTATCGGAAGAATGCAGGATGCCTGATGGAACAGCTGTCCCTGTATTTGTTCACAAAGGGAATCGGCAGCTGTTATCAGGGCGGTGCAAAACTGAAAACGGATATTGAGAAAGATCTGGAACTGGTAATGATCATGGCATTTGGGTATCCGGCAGAACCTCTGGAGCGCTCTTATGAGGATTTTCGGAGGATTGAACTGAAAAAGCTGGTAACGATCCGGGGAGCTTTTGGAAAAGTTCAGAGAAAGCTTCTGGAAGCAGCCAGACTGGCTCCGTCAGCTATGAACCGTCAGCCTTGGAGATTTGTATCATCAGAAGACCGAATCCATCTGTTTGTGAAAAAACCGGGAAAGATCGGTTATCAGATGCAGCAGGATTTCAACCTGTTCGATGCGGGAGTGGCACTTTCCCATATGCTTGTGACGGCAGAAGAACAGTGGTTTGATCTGGAATACCAGAAGCTGGACAGCATTCTGGAAAAAGAATTCCAGAACTATGTATATGTAGGTTCCTTATTGATTTTCAATGACAGTGAAAAAATATAAAATAAAATGTCGGATTTTATATTGACAAATCTGCCTTGTTCGGGTAGAATACTGATTGTCGCTGATGCAGTGACAGAACAGGCAGTTTGCACGAGTGGCTCAGTGGTGGAGTATCGCCTTGCCAAGGCGAGGGTCGCGGGTTCGAATCCCGTCTCGTGCTCTTTGAAAAAATTGGGAATCGTTGAAAAATCAACGGTTCCCGTTTTTCGTTTTACATGCCTATTGTATACAAACTGTATACATTTTTAATACAGTCAATGCCCTGGACAAGCGTTGAAACGTATACAAACAGAGATGACACAATAAATAAGACAACACAGGATAACGAGGAGGACGATCATGAGAAAAGGCTTTGACAATGACAAGTACCTGGCGATGCAGTCAGAACATATTCGGGAACGGATTCAGCAGTTTGACAATAAACTGTATCTGGAGTTTGGTGGAAAGCTTTATGATGATTATCATGCATCCCGCGTGCTTCCGGGATTTGAGCCGGACAGCAAACTGCGTATGCTGATGCAGCTGGCAGACCAGGTGGAGATTGTCATCGTTATCAGTGCAGAAGATATTGAGAAAAATAAAGTTCGTGGAGATCTGGGTATCACTTATGATTCGGATCTGCTGCGTCTGAAGGGCATCTTTGAGTCTAAGAATCTGTATGTGGGAAGTGTCTGCATTACGCATTATGCAGGACAGTACAGCGCACAGATGTTCCAGAACCGTCTGGAAAAGATGGGCGTGAAAGTATATCGTCATTACCTGATCCCAGGGTATCCGAACAATATTCCGCTGATCGTGAGCGAGGATGGATATGGTCATAATGAATATATTGAGACAACCAAGCCGCTGGTGGTTGTAACAGCACCGGGACCGGGAAGCGGAAAGATGGCGACCTGTCTGTCCCAGCTCTACCACGAACATAAACGCGGAGTTCGTGCCGGTTATGCAAAATACGAGACCTTCCCGATCTGGAATCTGCCTCTGTCTCATCCGGTGAACTTGGCTTATGAGGCGGCAACCGCAGACCTGAACGATGTGAACATGATCGATCCGTATCATCTGGAAGCCTATGGAAAGACAACCGTCAACTACAACCGTGATGTGGAGATCTTCCCGGTATTGAAAGCAATGTTTATGGAGATCTACGGTGAGTGTCCGTACAAATCCCCTACAGATATGGGTGTGAACATGGCCGGAAACTGCATTGTGGATGATGAGGCATGCAGGGAGGCATCTGGTCAGGAGATCATCCGCCGTTACTATCAGACGCTGGTAAATATTGCCAGAGGTAAATCAAAAGAAGAGGAAGCTTATAAGATCGAGCTTCTGATGAATACAGCAGGCGTATCGGTAAAAGACCGTAAGGTAGTTCCGGCAGCTCTTAAACGTGCAGAAGAGACCGGATATACTGCAGTTGCCATGGAGCTGGATGACGGAACGATCATTACAGGCAAGACTGGGGAGCTGCTTGGAGCATGCGCAGCTTTGCTCATCAAAGCACTGAAGCATCTGGCAGGCATCGGAGAAGACGTGCTTTTGATCACTCCGAACGTGATCCGTCCGATCCAGAGACTGAAGGTAGACTACCTTGGTAGCAAGAATCCGCGTCTTCACATGGAGGAAGTGTTGATCGCTCTGTCTGCAAGTACGGAAACTAATCCACTGGCAGATCTGGCTCTGAAGCAGCTTCCGCGTCTGCGGGGCAGTCAGGTACACAGTTCCCGTATGCTCAGTGCAGCTGATGAGAAGACCTTCCAGAAGCTGGGTGTTATGCTGACCTGTGAACCGAAATAAATAAAACAATATAAATGATGTCGGGGTCAAAAAACCCAGACTATAATGCCTACGGATTGCTTCGTGCTACGCACTCCCACAATCCTACCCAATATTCGCATATCGTGGGATTATCATCCCACTTTTATGCTCATATCGGGGCGGGTCCTAAGGTCTTTCACCCACCTATGAGCAAGCTCATGTGGGCTCAGACCTTTTGACCCTGGCATCATATAAATAAAACAATATAAATAAAAGTGTGCAATTCTGCGGCAGTATGCCAAGGTTGCACACTTTTTTGCATTTGGTCATAGATTTCATAAGGACAAACTTTGTCCATACGGAAGAGTATAATAGGGACAAATGTGAAAGAAATTTTCAAAGGTCTGGAACCGGGATGTATCTGGTGAAAGGTTGGATTTTTTTAAGAATGATTATACAGTATGAGCTTCTTTTAATAATCGTTCCAGTTCGGCGATGCGAGCCTGGTCGTTTTTTGCTTGTTCACGAAGCTTCTGATTTTCTGCATCTGATTCGATAGCTGCTTGTTTGGATTTGATAGCATCTTGTTTCAATTTATCAACTTCAGCCTGCATCCGTTCCACCTGGTATTTAAGAGTATTTTCATCCATGCGTAAAAGTGCCTCGGACCACATATCGAATACCTCCTCTGGTTTGCGTCGAAGAGCGGCAATTTCCTGATAGATGGGTTCCAGCCAAGGATAATCCAGAATCAGGCGTTCTGCATCTTTCAAGGTTTCTGTAGAAAGAAGCAGTAACCATGCCGACTGTGTGCATTTCTTAAGTTTAGAATACGGGATTTCACGGAAGACGTCAAGAGAAATGATACAGAAACGTTCAGGCATATGTAACTCCATTCCGGTGTCAAAAGTGGTCTTTCCGTAGTGGATGTAACTGTTGTTTTCAAGACGGAGTTCCGGGGTGGTGTGTTCAAAGATCACGATCACATAGACAGGTTTAATATCCCGATAGGAAAAATCATGAGGGGAATGGCCATGTGATTTTTTTACTTTGATATACTGACGAAGAAGCAGATCAGATGCGTAGCAGGACATTCGTTCACCTGGGAAATCGTATCCCTGTTTTTGAATTTCCACATTGATGATGGAACCATCTTTAGTTCGTGCGACCAGATCCATGATAAGGTAGCTTTCGCCATCCATCAGGGTATCTTCCATGGAAAGAACTTCAACAATTGTAATCTGAATACCCAGAATACTGGATACAAAATCAGAAAGTCGATCCTGATGATAGTCTGGATTGAAAATAAATTTGAAAAAGGGATCATAGGTGAGAGGGAGAGATTTCCGGCCAGTGAGAAAATCAGATAGACGACCTTTCCATTTACGATCGAGCCGTTGGTAGCGGTCATAGAGAGTTGGATTTTTCCTGAGGCGGGAGGAAAGTTCTTCAGTGGTGTCAGCTGGTTCCGACCAGATTACAGGCGGACGCTGAAAAGGAAAGTCAGATGTCATAAGCATGCTCCTTTGTAAAAAAATATGTAGTTGGATTCCATTATCAGGGATAGTGCTCGAGATGAGCAGTGAAATGAGAATGGAAATATAAATATAAATTGTTGAAATTAAGTGTAGCACAGAGCAATGTAAAAAGCAACATATTTATTTAGTGCACCACAGAAAGGTAAGGTATCTGTTATGAAGAAAATTTTAAGTATGCTGAACGAATTTTTCAGCAAGTATTGATTTCGACTCCAAAGATGAACAAGCAACTGAATGCCGTTCTCATTTCTCTACTATAAATATATAAGCGAAAATTATAAAATAAATTATATATATTAAATTTACTTATCAGAAAAGTTGTGGTATGATAGACACAAAAAGGTACGCATACATACAATGGAGGGAAATAGCATGGTAAGACGCGTCTTTGTTGAGAAGAAACAGGCATTTGCAGTAAAAGCAAAGGAACTGGAAGAAGAGATCAGAAGCTATCTGGGCATTCAGACCGTGACGGGAGTCCGTGTGTTGATTCGCTACGATGTGGAAAATATTGGAGATGAGACCTTTGAGAGAGCATGCCAGACGGTATTTTCAGAGCCGCCGGTAGATGTACTGTATCGGGAAGAGTTTGAGACTGCACCGGGTGCAAGCGTCTTTGGCGTGGAGTTCCTTCCAGGACAGTTCGATCAGAGAGCAGATTCTGCTGTACAGTGTGTACAGTTTTTAAATGCTGCAGAAAAACCGGTGATCCGTACTGCAACGGTCTATGTGATCGAAGGAAATGTGACGGCAGAAGAGTTGTCTGCTATCAAATCCTTCTGCATCAACCCGGTGGATTCCAGAGAGACCGGCATGGTGAAACCAGAGACATTGGTGACTGTATTTGAAGAACCGGCAGATGTTAAGATCTTTGATGGATTCAAGGACATGACAGAAGCTGATCTGGAGGCACTTTACAAATCCCTGAATCTTGCGATGACATTCAAGGATTTCTTACATATTCAGAACTATTTTAAGAAGGAAGAGCACAGAGATCCGTCTATGACAGAGATCCGTGTGCTGGATACCTACTGGTCTGACCACTGCCGTCATACCACCTTCTCTACCGAACTTAAGGATGTAACCTTTGAGGATGGCTACTATCGTACACCGATCGAGAAGACTTATGAGCAGTATGTGGCTGATCATAAGGAGATTTTTAAGGGCCGTGATGACAAGTTCATCTGTCTGATGGATCTGGCGCTGATGGCTATGAGAAAGCTGAAAAAAGAAGGTAAACTTCAGGATCAGGAGGAATCTGATGAGATCAATGCATGCTCTATTGTGGTTCCGGTAGAGATTGATGGAGAAGTAGAAGAGTGGCTGGTCAACTCTAAAAATGAGACTCACAACCACCCGACAGAGATCGAGCGGTTCGGGGTGGCTGCTACCTGTCTTGGAGGAGCCATCAGAGATCCGTTGTCAGGACGTACGTATGTATATCAGGCAATGCGTGTGACTGGTGCTGCTGATCCAACGGTTCCGGTATCTGAGACACTGAAAGGAAAGCTTCCGCAGAAAAAACTGGTGCGTGGTGCTGCCAGCGGTTATAGTTCTTATGGTAATCAGATCGGACTTGCAACCGGCTATGTAAAAGAAATCTATCATCCGAACTACGTGGCAAAACGTATGGAGATCGGTGCTGTCATGGGTGCAGCTCCGAGAAAAGACGTGATCCGCGAGACTTCTGATCCGGGTGATATTATCATTCTGCTGGGAGGCAGAACCGGACGTGACGGCTGTGGCGGTGCAACCGGCTCTTCCAAGGTTCATACGGAGGCTTCCATCGAAACCTGTGGAGCTGAGGTTCAGAAAGGAAATGCACCAACTGAGCGCAAGATCCAGAGATTGTTCCGCCGTCCGGAAGTGACCAGACTGATCCGCAAATGTAACGACTTTGGTGCAGGCGGTGTGTCTGTTGCCATCGGTGAGCTGGCAGACGGACTGGTAGTAGATCTTGACAAAGTACCGAAGAAATATGAAGGTCTTGATGGAACCGAGCTTGCCATCTCCGAATCTCAGGAGCGTATGGCAGTGGTTGTAGACCCGAAAGACGTTGATGAATTTATGAAATATGCTTCTGAGGAGAACCTGGAGGCTGTCTGCGTGGCAGAAGTGACCGAAGATCCGAGACTGGTTCTCAAGTGGAGAGGTAAAGAGATCGTAAATATTTCCCGCGCATTCCTGGATACCAACGGTGCTCATCAGGAAACAAGCGTGGCAGTTGATATGCCGTCTGAGGACGAGCGTTATTTTGAAAGAAAAGAAGTCGGCGATATCCGTGAGAAATGGCTGGCTGTACTGAAAGATCTGAACGTATGCTCCCAGAAAGGTCTGGTTGAGATGTTCGACGGATCCATTGGAGCAGGAAGTGTACTGATGCCTTATGGTGGAAAATATCAGCTGACTGAGACCCAGGCAATGGTTGCAAAACTGCCGGTACTCAAAGGAAAGACGGATACCGTAACTATGATGAGCTATGGATTTGATCCATATCTGTCCAGCTGGTCACCGTATCACGGCGCAGTTTATGCTGTATTGGAGTCTGTGGCAAGAATCGTGGCGACCGGTGGAGATTACAGCAAGATCCGTTTTACCTTCCAGGAATACTTCCGCAGAATGACAGAAGATCCTCATCGTTGGAGTCAGCCGTTTGCAGCACTTCTTGGTGCATACAGTGCACAGCTTGGATTCGGACTGCCGTCCATCGGAGGAAAGGACAGTATGTCCGGTACATTCAATGATATTGACGTACCGCCGACTCTGGTATCCTTTGCAGTAGATATTGCAAGCTATAAACATATCATTACACCTGAGTTCAAGAAAGCAGGCAATAAGATCGTTCTGATGAAGCTTGGCCGTGACGAATATGATCTGCCGGATTACAAGGAAGCAAGTGATCAGTATGGAAAATTCTTCGAAGATGTAAAAGCAGGCAAGATTGTGTCCGCTTATGCACTGGATGGAAATGGAATCGTTCCGGCAGTGAGCAAGATGGCATTTGGTAATAAGCTTGGTGTGAAGCTGGAGCATAACCTGGATCCGAGAGATGCATTTGCACCGGGATTTGGTTCTATTGTTGCAGAAGTTCCGGCTGACAAAGTGGGCGAGCTGTCTATCACTTACACTGTGATCGGTGAAGTGACCGAGAAGGATTTCTCCTATGGAAATGTATCCATCAGCTCCGATGAGGCGCTGACTGCATGGAAGGGCACTCTTGAGAAAGTATTCCCGACCGTGGCAGTTAAAGATACAACTAAGATTGAGACTCCGATCTACAAAGCAGACAGCATCTATGTATGCCGTCATAAAGTGGCAAGACCGAAGGTGTTTATCCCGGTATTCCCAGGTACAAACTGCGAGTACGACAGCACAAAGGCATTTGAGCGTGCCGGTGCAGATGTTGTGACAAAGGTATTCAAGAACTTAAGCGGAAATGATATCCGTGAATCCGTGGATGCATTTGAAAAAGCTATCAGTGATGCACAGATCATCATGTTCCCGGGTGGATTCTCTGCAGGAGATGAGCCGGATGGATCTGCAAAATTCTTCGCAACTGCTTTCCAGAATGAGAAGATCAAGGAAGCAGTAATGAAGCTTCTGAACGAGCGTGATGGACTGGCTCTTGGTATCTGTAATGGTTTCCAGGCACTGATCAAGCTTGGACTGGTACCGGGCGGCGAGATCGTTGGACAGAATCCGGATGCACCGACTCTGACTTTCAACACCATTAACCGCCACATCTCCAAGATGGTATACACCAAGGTAGTCAGCAACAAGTCCCCGTGGCTTGCAGAAGCTGAGCTTGGCGGCGTATATGTGAACCCGGCTTCCCATGGAGAAGGACGTTTCGTAGCTCCGAAAGAATGGATCGACCGTCTCTTCGCCAATGGACAGGTGGCAACCCAGTATGTAGATCCAGAAGGAAATGCAAGCATGGATGAAGAGTGGAACGTCAATGGTTCTTATGCAGCCATTGAAGGTATCACAAGTCCGGATGGTCGTGTGCTTGGTAAGATGGCACACTCCGAGCGTCGTGACACTGCGGTTGCCATGAACATCTATGGTGAGCAGGATC
>OGKG01003833.1_pt1 | contig 13421 bp, 12 predicted proteins | sample 1572201 | NCBI WGS metagenome assembly OGKG01 (sample SAMEA2582146, study PRJEB24529) | metagenome | biome: Human gut stool | place: China | collected 2011 | reverse complement strand
AAAAGCACCAATAAAAAGGAGGAAATGTATTATGGCAAAAACATTTACAGTAACACCATCGGAATTAAGAAGAAAGAAGGAGGATCTGATCAATAAAAATGGTACGCTTAGCAAGAAGATCTCAAAGCTTGTAGAGCTTGAAGGAGCATTGAACCAGCAGTGGGAAGGTGATGCAAATGACAAATTCCATGCAGCATTTAATACAGATAAGACAAAGATGGATAAATTCCATACTGCAATTCAGAATTATTGCAACAAATTAGAAGAGATCGTTAAGAAGTATGAGACTACAGAGCAGAAAGTAGCCAATATTGCTTCACAGAGAACTTACCATTAAAAAGGAATCAAGAGCAGGACGACGAGGAATGGACAAACACGTATATGATCTGTTAGACAGATCAGAAAGAGAGGATAGGATATGGCTACATTAAAAGTAAGTACACAAAAACTCAGATCAACAGCATCAGAATTCAGATCAGTAGGAAATGCGATCAAAACATTAACAAGTGGTATGACAAATACGGTCAATACAATATCAGGAACCGTATGGCAGGGTGATGCTGCAAATGCATATAAGAGAAAATTCAAAGCATTGGATGATGACATTGCATTGTTATTAAAGATGATCAATGAGCATGTAGAAGATCTGAATAATATTGCACAGGCATATGAACAGGCAGAATCAGAAAATGCCGGATTAGCTGAGTCATTAAATGACAATATTATTTCATAAAAACAGCAGATCATGCGGTACAGGGCGCTGGCATAAAAATGTCAGTGCTCTTAGTCGTACCTGACAGTAGGGAGGAGCTAGGATGAGTGAGTGGATCATATTAGGATTAGAAGGAGTGGGACTATGTGCCTGTATCATAGCTCTTGTACTTATCAGTAAGAAAAAGAAAAAATATACAGAACAGATTGAACAGCAGACAAAAGAAGTGCGGGAGCATACTTTAATGGATGCACTTACAAATGAGAGGGTGAGACATTGAACTATATATTAGCAATATATTCAAAAGAGGCATTTAAAGAATATATATTACCATCAATTGATAATGCAGATTACGAAGTGACTTTGCGTAGCAAAGATTTTTATTTGCAGGATGATATCACATTGCATATGGAAGTATTTACAGAGCAATGGAGCATTAAAAGTTCATCCCATTATGCGATAAGAAAAGAAAACGTCAGAATGGAAAAGAAGCCGTTAGCTGCTAACGATATTGTACAGCTTGTGACAGAGTATGGAGAAAAGCTTGTGATCATTGTAAGAGGTATGCAGTCGGCTTTCCATTCTTTTACAAAATATATGATTGGCAATGCCCAAAGTATTACGATCGGTAAAGGAGAAGAAAATGATATCTCATATGACTTTTTAGGAAGAGTATCAAAGCTTCATGCAAAAATTGTAAAGACTCCACAAGGGTATTGTATTGAGAATCACAGTTCTAACGGAACGTATGTTGATGCAGAAAGAGTCAATGATACAAAAGAACTTTCCTTTGGTGCGTATATCAACATTATCGGATTGCATATTGTATTTCTCGGTAATATGTTAGCGATCGACCCGACGGCGAAAGCATTGGTAAAGCCAAATGTATTAAAAAAATACACGATGAAAGAAGCAAATATAGTCTTTCATGGTTCCGACAGACCGGTGCAGAAAACAGAGAGGATTTTTCATCGAATACCTCGAAATTACGAAAGTTTGGAAAGCGGTGTCATAGAGATCGAGGAACCGCCACAGAAGCCGCAGACGAAGAAACAGTCGCTTCTTGCAATGATCGCACCATCTTTTACCATGGCACTTCCGATGCTTCTTGGATGTGCATTTATGGTATATGCGTCCAAAGCCAGTGGCGGAGGAAGTTCTCTTTATATGTATTCCGGGCTTGTTATGTCAGTCATGTCAGCAGTGGTAGGTGTTGTCTGGGGCATTATTAATGCAAATTCACAAAAGAAGGAAGAGCAGGAAAATGAAAAGCATCGTTTTGAAGCATATAGTGAATATCTTGTAGAAAAGACAGATGAGATCAAAGCAGCTTACGAAGAAACAGAAAGAAGACTGAATGTAACCTATCCGGATACCATGAATTGTATGGAGTATGACGAGCATACGGGAATGTTATGGAACAGAAATTATTTTCATGACGATTTTCTGTGTGAGAGACTTGGTATCGGGGAAAGAGAATTTCCATTCAAAATTGAGATTCCAAAGAAGAAATTTCGGCTGTTTAAAGATGAATTAGCAGAAAAGCCGGCATTTATTAAGGAAAATTATCAGAAATTGTATAATGTTCCGATTACATTAAATCTGTTACAGGAAAAGCTAGTCGGAGTGATCGGCGGACAAAATAAGACCGGAGCCGTGCAGATCATGCAGATCCTTGCTGCACAGATTGCTGCAAATAACTGCTATACCGATGTAAAGATGGGATTTATCTACAATGGTGAAAGCTCACAGGACTGTGGCAACTGGGATTTTGCAAAGTGGCTTCCGCATACATGGTCAGAAGATCATAATACACGTTTTGTAGCTTCGACGAAAGAAGAAGCCAGTGAAGTTTTTCATGAACTGACAAAGGTTGCCAGAGGACGTTTGAACGGAGACGGACCACAGACAAAAGAAGGAAGCATTCCAAAACCATATTATGTGATCTTTTTATCTGATGCATCTTTGTTAAATGGAGAACTTTTTGCAAAATATGTCTTTGGACGTGAGCCGGTATGTGGCATTACTACGGTGCTTTTGGCACAGAGCAATGATGATCTTCCGAATGAATGTGAATTTATTATTGAAAACACACCGGAATTTTGCGGAATGTATCATGTGAATGAATCAAAGAGCAGCCGTATGCAGATACAGTTTGATCCGATCGTTCCGATGAAATTAGAATGGTTTGCACGTAAGATCTCTGCATTGAAAGTCGTGGAGATGGAAGATGGCGGCGAAGTTCCGAATTCGATCACGTTTTTTGAAATGCTTCATATCGACCGCATTGAAGAATATCCTGTTTTGAAGCAATGGGCAAAGAGCCGTACCTATGAAAATATTAAAGGACAGCTCGGTGAAAAAGTGGGTGGTGCACCATGTTACTTAGATGTACATGAGAAATACCACGGACCACATGGTCTGGTAGCCGGTACGACAGGTTCCGGAAAGAGTGAGACCTTGCAAACATATATTTTATCATTGGCAGTCAATTACAGCCCGGACGATATCGGTTTCTTCATTATTGATTATAAGGGTGGCGGAATGGCAAACTTATTTGACGGACTGCCACATATGATCGGATCGATATCGAACTTATCCGGTAACCAGGTCAAAAGAGCGATGATCTCGATCAAGAGCGAGAACAGAAGAAGACAAAGGGTATTCTCGGAGAATGGTGTTAATAATATCAATCTGTATACAAAACTGTATAAAAACGGAGAAGCAAAAGAACCGATCCCGCATTTGTTTATTATCATAGATGAGTTTGCGGAATTAAAGAGAGAAGAACCGGACTTTATGCGTGAACTGATCAGTGTTGCACAGGTCGGACGAAGTCTTGGTGTACATCTGATCTTAGCTACACAGAAGCCGAGTGGTACCGTAGATGATAACATTTGGAGTAACTCGAAGTTCAGGCTTTGTCTTCGTGTACAGGATCAGCAGGATAGTAAAGATATGCTTCATAAACCGGATGCGGCATATCTGACACAGCCGGGACGTGGTTATCTGCAGGTAGGCAGTGATGAAGTGTATGAGCTGTTCCAGTCCGGATTTAGCGGAGCTGTCTTTGATGAGAATATGGCAGTTGGCAATAAGGAGATCGCAAAACTTCTTACACTATCCGGCAAAGTTGACATGACAGGAAACAGTATTAAAAGGCTTCTTAAGAAACGTTCTGATGTCATCTGGATTGAAAAGCTATGCAAGTTAATGCAGAATATCGAAGCCATGCAGGGACGACAACTTGCTGCAATCGATAATGCAGACCAGAAAGCCGTTTATTATACAGACAGTTTATATGATGAGTTTGAAGAGCAGGAAATGGAATATGCCAGAAGTGAGTATAACACAAAACGCTTAAAAGATTTTGTCAAAGTATATCTGAAAGCACTCACAATAGAAAGCAAAGTTTCATTAGCAGAAAAGATTCTTGCAATTGCCAAAAAGAAAAATATCCGTCTGCCACAGGCAAAAGAAAAGACTCAGCTTGATGTTGTTAAAGAATATTTAGCAAAACTTGCACAGGAGAATAATTATAATCATAAGATCATGCTTTGGATGCCTGTGTTAAAAGAAAATATTTATCTGGAAGATTTCGACGAATATCTGATGCAGAGTTATCAATGGGGCGAATGGCCAAAAGACATTGAGAAAGGCAATTTAAAGATCTTACTTGGTCAGTTTGATGATCCGGCAAATCAGAACCAGATGCCTTTGTACCTGGACTTTTTAGAGGATGGCAATGTTGCGATCTGTGGAACGATCTTATGTGGTAAAAGTACAATGATGCAGACCATGGTCTATGCATTGACACATCGTTTTACGCCGGATGTTGTGCATATTTATTGTATTGATTTTAGCAACAAAATGCTTTCTTCTTTTGAACATGCGCCTCATGTCGGTGGGATCATGGTAGAAGGAGAATATGATAAGATTGCAAAATTCTTCAATATGATCATGCATATTTTAGAGGATCGTAAGAAGAAACTCCGCGGTGGCAATTACAAACAGTATGTACAGGCAGGCAACACGGATATTCCGGCAATTGTTTTATTTGTTGACAACTATGGAGCATTTAAAGAAAAGACGGAAGAAAACTATGAAGATGCAATGATCCGGCTTGCAAAAGAAGGTGTCAGTCTTGGTATTTATATTGTCGTATCGGGTGGCGGATTCAGTATGAGTGAGATCAGCAGCCGTCTGGCAGATAATATTCAGACAGTTCTCTGCTTATCATTGAAAGACAAATATGAATATGCTGAATATCTACATGACATGAGAATTGAAGTGATGCCGGAAAGTGGTGTGAAAGGAAGAGGTCTTGCTCATTATGGGGAGCGTATTCTGGAGTTTCAGACAGCGGTTGCATTCAAAGCATTTGATAACTATGCACGTATGGAACGTATATCTATGATCTGTGATGAGATGAAGGATTCCTGGACTGGTCTTTGTGCCCGCAAGATACCGGAAATTCCTAAGAAACCGGTATGGAGTACATTTGTGGATCTGTATGAATATAAAGAAATGCTTACCGACAAAGATCGTGTCGCAATTGGTTACAATGAGGCAAATGCAGAAGTCTATGGCATTCCTTTGGAAGAAATCTACTGTTATATGGTTTGCGGTGCGAACCGGACCGGCAAGACAAACTTCATGAAAGTATTTGTGCAGTCTGTTTTGGATAAAAAAAGCAAAGTCTGCATTATAGACAGCCCAAAGGCAGAATACAAGGTTTACCAAAAAGAAGATATTTCTTATCTGACAGATGCAAAATCGCTGTTTACTTATTTTAAGGATGAACTTACACCGGTATTCCAGAAGAGAAATACAACAAAGAGAAGTTTATTAGAGCAGGAAAAGGGCGAAGACGAGATTTATCAGGTACAAAGTAAGGAAACACCGTATTTTATCTTTATTTCAGATATGCTTTGGTTCTTTGAAATGGTGTATGGTGCAGAATATGAGATGAAAGGTTTCTTAGAAACATTATTTGAAAAGGGACGTTTCCATCATATTTACTTTATAGGTGAGTTTGCATTGAATCAGGTAAGTGAGCTGCGTGGATATCATGGATTTGAACTTTTTGCAAATTATCACACTGGTATTCATTTTGGTGGAAAGACAATCGATAACTCACTGTTGTCATTTGATTATATGGATTATACAGAGCAGTCAAAGGGAGAAAAAGCAGGAATCGGTATGCTTCCGGATGTTACATCAGAAAACCGGGCTGCAAAGATTGTGATTCCATTAGCACGTAAATAGTTTTTTGCAGGCTTGTAAAAAGCAGTTTAACGGAAAAGGTTTGATAAGCCGGCATGGAAGATAACATGTACTTTCGGAATCTTCTGAGCGAAAGATTCCGAAAGTATTAACAGGAAAAGGAGGAGAAAAATGATCTTAGTAGATGTTTATATTCCGGCAATTGACGAAGTACTTGACTTTGAACTTGATGAACATGCGAAAGTACAGGAACTTATGCGGGAAATGACGGAAATGCTTGTCAGAAGAACAAAAAGCAAAAATGTGGAGCCGGTAGAAAACTTTCTTTTGTATGATAAGGAGACCGGAACAGCACTTCCCTATGATGCTTCATTGCATTCTTATGGGATCAGAAGCGGTGACCGTTTGATGCTGGTATAAAAAATCGGTTATAAGTGAAGTTTTGAAAGATGCAAAATGACGGTAACCGGTTGATACCGGTGTAAGAATCGGTAATGGCTGAGGTGTTGGAAGAAACAAAATAGCAATGAACAATTGATACCGGTATAAAAAAGGGAAACATATTGAAAAACAAAGGAGACAAGCTGTCATGAATGGAAAGAAAAAGCGGATTTTGCAATGGACTGTATGTGGAATAGTATTATTTTTTCTGATGTTTTGTAATGGACAGACAGGTATGGCAAAAGATGACAATACATTGCATCCGCAAAATGCCATTGTCAAGTTATATACAGGCTATGTTGGAAACAGTGATACAACCGGTACTTTTCGGAGTGCAAAGGAATGTTCCGGCTGTCTTGTCAGCAATGTAGAAGGCAGTGTTTATCTGGTCGCACCTTATCATGCAATGATATTAGAAGAACAGGAAAGCAATGATTTTCTGAAAGCAAATCATTTGAAAAAAGAAGATGTCACATTAGCACGAAAAGTTGTGATCAGTGGTGATATGCGGGCTGATGTTGAAGTGGTAACATCCAGCCGGGAAAATGACTTTTGCCTGCTTAGTGTAGAAAATGTGATTCAGGAAAAAGAACCGGTTCGCTTTGCTACATCCGGAAAATTAAAAAAAGATGCAATAGTACATGCTTTTGGTTTCCCGGCACAAACACAACAAGGTGCAAGATTTGACCGGAATGATGTAGCAGGGACACAGGGAAATGTGATCGCAATAGGAGATTACATACAGCATACAGCCACCATTGATGCCGGAATGATCGGTGGAGCTTTGGTAGACCAGAACGGTTATTTTGTCGGGATGAATAATCTCGTTTCCGGCCAGGAGGGTTCTTTCTATAGTCTAAACGGTAGTCTGATACAAAACTTGCTGGATAACCGAGGAATTATATATGAGAGCGAATCAAAGGATAAAGCGGTACGCAGTCTGAATAAGGAATTAAAAAAGTGCAGCAAAATCCTTTCCGGTTCAAAATATAAAGCCTCATCGTTGGAAAATCTCAGTACAGCGGTAGAAGAAGTCAACAGAACATTAGAAAGTACAGCTAATTTGTCAGAACATCAGGCAAAACAGTTAGAACAGCAGTTAGAGACAGCACGTAGTCAGTTAAAAAAGAAAACACCGGTGCTGTTTGTCGTTATGATCGTTGCAGGTATAGTGGATGGCATCCTTCTTTTCTGTGTATTGTTGTCTTTTTGCAAACTTCATAAGAAGAAAAAAGAGTTAAAACAAATACAAAGTCCGGTCAGCCAGCAGCCGATACCGCCAATGCAAAGCAACATACCGGTCAGTCAGCAGCCGATACCGCCAATGCAAAGCAATATACCGGTCAGCCAGCAGCCGATACCGCCAATGCAAAGCAATATACCGGTCAGTCAGCAACCTGTACCGCCTATGCAAAGTCAACAGTCCGTATCTTTTGGTGTAACAAACGAAAGCGAAAATCAACAGCCGATTCCAGTGCAGGATAACATGAATAGAAACAGGATGCAGAATGCAAATGGAATGAGTGAGCTGCAAAAAAGTGTTCAAAAGAGTATCACACAGGAAAACAATACGGCATATGCAGTAAAGAAAAAAGCTTTCCTGCATCGTATCAAAGATGACGAGTTTATACTGATCGCAAAGACACCATTTCTTATTGGCAAGCAGGCAGAGGCAGTCAATTATTGTATCATGCATAACAAAAGTGTCAGCAGGGTACATGCTTCGATTCAAAAGCATAATGGCAGCTACATTTTATATGATATGAACTCGGTCAACGGCACTTATCTGAATGGAGAGAGATTAAAGACAGATCCTAAGATGATCAAGCATGGTGACCGGATACAAATTGCAAATGAAGCATTTGAATTTATTATACAAGGCTAGGAAAAGAGGTGAATGAAAATGAGTGATGTGCGTATCAAAGTGGATACAGGGAAATTAGTAAAGCAGGCAGGTAACATTAAAAAAAATATTCAGTCATTTCGAAAAGAATGGGATGCACTAAAAACGGCTGCCGAAAATACAAAAACATATTGGGAAGGTGATGCATCAAACAAGCACAGTAATATGTTAAGCAAGACAGTAGAAGAAGTAGAAGAGGTTATCAACCGTTTGAGTGAACAACCTGATGATCTTTTAAAAATGGCTAACTTGTATGTAGAAGGAGAAAAAGCAAGTGAGGAAATAGCTAAATCATTGCCTAAGGATGTAATTGTTTGATAAAAGCATAGGGAAGGAGAAAATATGGCAAATATTATTATTGATACAGATTATAATAAAGCATTAAAACAAGCAGAAGAATTAGAAGATATTGCACAAAAATTATCGAAATTAGAAGATTCTGATTTAGCCAATATCCTGTCTTCTATAGGAAAAAATTGGACAGGAGATTGTGCTGAACGCTATGCAAAAAAAGGTGCAAAAGCAAGAAAACATTTAAAAGATACAGCAAAAGGTGTCAATAAAACGGCAAAAACGCTGCGTGAAATTGTGAAAAAAGAAAAAGCAGCAGAAGATGCCGCAAAAAAACTGGCAGCTATCAGAAGCTATAGTCATTAACGTATAGATATGATTATTATAGTCTGTTCAAAGATAAAAGAGGTGATAACATGGCAGAAGAAAAGAAGAAAGGGAAATCCATATTTGATCTTGAAGGATCTGTATATGAAGAAAAACATGAACGTTCTTATATATCGCCAACTGGAGTAGATATGCATGGAGAAACAGAAAGTAAATTTATTACAGGTTCTACAAGCGGGTCTCTTTCGAGTGGTATTAAGAGAAAAGATGGAAAAATTAACGACATAAGCCTGATAGATGGAAGCTTTAAAGGGAATGGTGACGTGTATAGTGGCCATATCGGAGGAAATTACGGTGCACTTTCAGGTGAGGGAAACGTAGAGGTTGGTAATATTGAAGGTAGTATAAGCGGAAAGATAAAACTTGTAGAAGAAGGAAAATTTGCACCTCAGATTCAATTGGGGGGGCATGGGGAAGTTAATGCAGTTAAAGGAAATTTTAAAGGCCAATTAGGTGATGAAAATAACAATGCACATGTGAAAGCAACAGGAGAACTGGGACATGCAGAAGTAAATGCCGGGGTTGGTGCCGGAAAGATTACTTATAAAGATGAGGACGGAAACGTTCAGACTGATTACGGTATGTATGCCGAAGTGGGTGCGGAAGCATATTTGGCAAAAGGTTCTATTTCCGGAGGTTTGACAATATTCGGAATAAAGTTCGATGCAGAACTAGAAGGAAAAGCAGGTGGAGCCGGAGCCAACGGACATGCAAAAGTTGATACCGGTGGAATGAGTGGCGGTCTTAGTTTAGGATTTCTTCTTGGATTAGGAATAAATGTATCAGTTGATTGGACGGGAGCTAAGATTCCGGGACTATATGATAAGAATGCCATTCGAAGAATTGATTTATATGTTTATCCGGAAAAACTGTTGACAAGTGTACAGGAGTTACAAGATATTTCAAATGAAATTGACAGGCAAATAGCAAGAATTGACACTATAAAAAACAGCCTGGAGATAAAAGGAAGTTCCTCTTCTTACATTAAAAAGAAGTTAAAAGATAAGACAGATGATCTGGCAAAACGAAAAACCGAGATAAGGAAGATGGCTGAAGTTTTAGAAAAGCTTTCTAAATTGTATCAGTCAGCAGAAAATGATATTATAACAGCAGAAATATAGAAAGAGTAAAAATTTTAGGAGGATAAAAATATGTATACAGATTTATTGACGATTGGTTCTATTGTAAAAATTAAAGGTGCAAAAAGAGATTTGATGATTTGCGGACGTGTAGTAGCAAGGACAGGTTCTGAGGAAGTATATGATTATGTTGGTTGCCTTTATCCGGAAGGTATCATGGATCCATCCAGTTTGTATTTTTTTAATCGGGATGCGATCGCTGAGTGTATATATCCGGGATATGACGGACCTGAGGAACAGGAATTTAAAGAAAAGGTATTAGGAAACTTAGGAGAGTTGGAAGTTGTTGATGGTCAGGTTGTACCTAAGGGGATGAAGTAGAGGTGAAGAAAAAATTGGTTATAGGAATGATTGCCGCTTTTATAGTTGTTTTTTGTATATTATCTGTCTTATTTTTTGTTTTGGCACAATCGTCAGCTAATCGTTTCAATGCTAAGAAAAAAGCATGTACTTATAAAACTACGGCAACGATCATTAATATACAGAAAGAAAGAATAAGCAGATCGGATGATTATAATTATACATGGTATCCAACCTATGAATATTATGCAAATGGAACACGGATGGAAAAAAAGAGCAATATCGGAGTTGGAAAAAATACTTTTGAAAAAGGTCAGACTGTAGATCTTTATTTCAATCCGGATAATTCGGATCAAGTGTATGTGCCATCAGAAAAAGCAGAGTCGTTAGTAACTGTTTTTAGAATTCTGGGCACTGCTTTTGGAGGTGTGGTTCTTTTTAGTGTTGCAATTGTAATTTTCTTATGGAAGAAAAAAGTAATCTGATAAAAAGGGAGGGGATTTTACATTCCCCTTGTCTTATGTACTCTCGGTATCTTCTCCAAACGAACCCTTTCGGCCGGATTTTCGATATACTGCTTCCATTTTCTCGTCGTACACACCGTGTACGCACTGCAAAAATGTCATTGTATAACAAAAATCCATCTCGAAATATTTCGTTTAGAAAATTCCGAGAGTACATTCTTGAATATAGGAGGTTTTTATGAAGAAGGTTAGTAAGACTTTTATGAATATAATACTGATCCTAGTCTTATCTCTGGGATGGAATCAATTAGCTTTTGTGAATGCAGCAGATAGCAATATATATAAAGCACATACATATGGCACAGATCCATTATATATCAATGGCATTCGATTTACGATAAAGCAGAAAACAGATAATTATTTGAAACATATTTTGAGCATGAAAAAGAACGGAAGTACAACCATTATAGATCAGAGTTCCTCCGGTGATTTTATTACAAATGGAACGACATTATTTTATGCGACAGTTGGGAAGAAGCTTGGTGAAGAAAAAACGTTAAATACAATTTGGAGATACGATATTAAGAACAGAACAAAGAAAAAGGTGATTTCTGGAATCAATTATACGGTTCGGCAATGTAGCGGAAACTATCTGTATTGTGGAAGGGATAATATTGCGGATGGAATTAATTTATATGCCTACAATTTAAGGACAGCTAAAAAGAAACATATGGCAGATGTGGTTGGTTCTGTTGCATGCTCTAAAAACAGAGTGATTACAGGCACGTTATCAGGAGATGCATCTAATGGACCTATTTATAGCTTTCATTTGAATGGAACAGGAAAGAAAAAAATAGCAACAGGCTTTTTTTTGAAATCAAATGCGAAGAAGATTTATTACGGACGATACAGTCTTTCGGATCATTCAGGAAAGGTCAGAATTTATACATGTGATTGGAATGGAAAAAATAAAAAGCCAGTTACAAAATGGTTAAGTCGAATTCCAGATAAATATTGGGATTAGGCGTTTTGGAGAGCAGTATCTTTATAAATGATTCAATATAGATATCATACAATGAAATTAAAAAGAGAAATATTTAATCGGAGGGAGATGATTGCTTATGAAGATAATAAGAAAAATTATTCTGCTAATGATAGTAGTTATTTTATTATACAATGGCAACTCAAATGCAAAAGCGGCTACATTTGATGACATTAATCAATCGGAAGTTTTTTTAAAACAGCAGGGAAAAAGTACATGCACGTTAAGCTCTGCTGCAATGATGATGCGTCGTGCTGCTATGTTGCAGGGAAATGGAAATTGGTCCGGTATCACAGAGGCATCATTGAAGAGTTCGGCATGGGTGTCAGGTACAGGCATGAAATGGTCATTTTCTTATGCCGGAATTTCTGTCGGCAGTGCTAAACTTCCGACAGGTAGTGCTAATAAAAATATTTTGATTAATCTGCTGGCACAACATCCGGAAGGAATCGTTCTTCATTATAGCGGGGCACCACATGCGGTTCTTTTGACAGATTATACAGATGGTGCTTTTTACTGCTCAGATCCATTACCATCACGTGCAAAAGCAAGAATACCACTTAGCAAAGCTTATAAAGTAACAGCAACAAATGCAACAAGATATTGGTATGTCAAATCACCGGTATGTTATTTGACTCAGGAAACCAGAGTATTAGAACCACAGGGATATGGAATCAGCATAAATCGGACTTTGCTTTCGACAGAGCAGAATATCGAAGTAAAAATAGATCCTTATGATGACAATATTGAAAATTATACATTTGTAATTTTGAAAAATGGGTCCGTATACCAAACGATTGATAATGGCGTCTCTTCTAAATTAACATATAACATTTCGACAGCCGGAAAATATCAAATTTATGGAGTGCTGAGAAATGCCGGAGGTACCTTTTATGGAAGTGCGGATAATGGTGGATTAGAATTTGAAGTATCCGATCAGATATTAAAAGGGTTTAATTATTCAAGTTCAGGGGATAACGATGGATTTGATGCAAGTAAAGGGATATGGCTTTGGTTATATGCTCATGATGGTATAGAAGTGACAGATTACCGTTTTGAAATCTATAAGTTGAACAAAAATACATCAACTTATGAATATTATAGCAGTGTAGATAACGGAACATCCAATGAATATCATTTTCAGGAATCAGCAGGAAAGTATAAGTTAAAGATGATTTTAAGTAATGAAGTTAGTAGCGTAACAGATGAGTGTTATTTAAATGCTGTTTCAGAGGATGTTTTGGACGTTGCTATTTCTTATGATAAGGATGATTGGAATGACTTTATTTCAGAAAAAACCGATACGATCCAATTACGTGCAGACATAACTCCAAATACAGCTTTGAATAAAAATGTGACGTGGAATTCGAGTAATCCTAATGTTGTACAGATCGATGAAAATGGAAATATGACAAAAACTGGATATGGTTTTTCTGTGATTTCAGTGTATACAGAGGATGGTAATTTTGAAGCCACACTTCCGATAAAAATAAATGGATTTGGTTTTCTGTATGGA
>OGKG01003831.1_pt1 | contig 13431 bp, 9 predicted proteins | sample 1572201 | NCBI WGS metagenome assembly OGKG01 (sample SAMEA2582146, study PRJEB24529) | metagenome | biome: Human gut stool | place: China | collected 2011 | reverse complement strand
GAAGTCGTAGCTCTGCATGATCATGTAGTTGAATTCGAGGAAGGACAGACCGTTGTCGGTCGCCATGCGCGTCTTGTAGCAGTCAGCAGTCAGCATCTTGTTGACGGAGAACATCGCGCCGATGTCGCGCATGAATTCGATGAAGTTCAGGTTGCGCAGCCAGTCCGCGTTGTTGACGATAATTGCCTTGTCGTCGGAGAAATCAAGGAAACGGCTCATTTGCTGCTTGATGCACTCGACGTTGTGGTCAATCGTCTCGACGGTCATCATCTTGCGCATGTCGGTCTTGCCGGACGGGTCGCCGATCATTGCCGTGCCGCCGCCCATCAGCGCAATCGGACGATGTCCCGCGCGCTGCATGTGCGCCATCGCCATAATCGGGATGTAATGCCCGATGTGGAGGGAATCAGCGGTCGGATCGAAGCCGACGTAGAAGGTGGTCGGTTCTTCGAGCTGCTTGTACAGTTCGTCCTCAAAGGTGGTCTGGGCGATGAAGCCGCGCTCTTTCAAAACGTCAAGAATGTGCATGGGGAACCTCCTATATATTAAGTAGTAGGGGAAACAGTGTCATTTCGCCAGCGCCTGCGCGAAAATCTCCCGCAGGGTGCTCATGCCCTCGTGAATTTGCGCGATGCTGGAGTTGGAGAAGTTCAGGCGCAGCGTATTCTCGTGTCCGCCGTCGCAGAAGAAGTGCGTGCCGGGGACGTAGGCGACGTGACGCTCTACCGCCTGTTCCAGCAGTTCCTTTGCGTCGATGCCCTCCGGCAGCGTTACGAAGATGAACAGGCCGCCGTCCGGGCGCGTGTACGTCGTGCCTTCGGGAAAGGTCGAAAGTTCACTCAGCATAGCATCCACCTGCGCCTTGTAGCTGCGGCAGATGCGCTTGATGTGGTCGGGCAGCAGACCGCGCCGCAGGTACTGATCCACAATCGCCTGCGTAAGGTTTGCCGTGTGGACGTCGGTGGACTGCTTGCCGACGGTGCATTTGCGCAGGATGCCCGCATCGCCCGCCATGAATCCGACACGCAGACCGGGGCTGATAATCTTGCTGAACGAGCCAAGGAAAACGACCCAGCCATCCTTGTCGAAGGATTTGATGGATGGGCACGCTTCTCCGGCATATCGCAGGTCGCGGTACGGGTCGTCTTCCGCCACGACGACGTGGTACTTCGCGGCGAGTTCCGCAATGGGCTTGCGGCGGTCGGCGGAGAGCGTGATGCCCGTCGGATTCTGGAACGTCGGGATGGTGTAAAGCAGCTTTGGGTGATACTGGCGCATCGCTTCTTCGAGCTTTTCCGGGATAATCCCGTGCTCGTCGCTCTCTACCGGCACCAGCGTTGCCTGATACAGCCGCATACACTGCATGTTGCCAAGAAATGACGGGTTCTCCACCAGAATCACGTCGCCGGGGTCAATCAGCGCTTTGCAGAGCAAATCCATCGCCTGTGTTGAGCCGGTGACGGGCAGCACCGCAGGCACGGCGCACCCAAGCTGCTGCTCCACATAGGCGTGCAGGCTTTCCAGCAGCGGCGGATACCCCTCTGTCGCGCCATATTGCAGAATGCGCTTGCCATCATTTTGCAGCACGTCGCGGGCGATTTCGGCGCATTCCGCATCGGGCAGCGCCGATGCCGCCGGATTGCCGCCCGCGAAGGAAATCATGCCGGGCTTGGCAATCATCTTGAACATTTCGCGAATGGCGCTGCCGCTGATCTGGTCGAAGCGGTGCGCGAAACGCAGGGAATCAAGCGCCATAATCCAATCACTCCTTACTTTCAGAGAATAAGAATAAAAAACACCTTCTCCGGACAAAATCCGGGGAAGGTGACAAAACGCCACGGTACCACTTCCGTCTGGCTGCGAACAGCCCTCAAGGAGGAACAGTCATTCCTCGCACGCTGTAACCGGCGCACCGGATGCCGCCTACCCGCCGCGCAGACGCGGTTTCAGCGGATGGCTCGGAGCTGTACGTCACCCTATGCGCCGCCTGCTTCCTCACACCGCCCGGAAGCTCTCTGCCTGCGCCGCAGAAGCGGATGACCCGTCTCCTCATTGCCCTGATGGGTGCATGATAGCACGGTTTTTCCCGCTTGTCAAGGGGAAAATTTTTGGTCAGGCGGTATCGCAAAGGCGGGAAAATCACACAATCTGCAAGAAATGTTCACGAAATCGACACATGTCGGCGCTTTTTCTGGAATTTCTGGCGGCATTTTTGTGAAATGGGCCGAAAAAGTCTTGCCATTTCCGCTAAAATCCTGTATACTATACTCTGACCCAGCTATGGGTGCATTTATCGTGTCCGCGAGGACAAAAGCTGGGAAGCCCCTGGATGAAGGAGGTCGACTACTATGGATTGCAAAATCAAGAACGACATCGGAACAATCTATATTACGGAGGATGTCCTGCTCAAAGTCGTGGGATACGCGGCGCTGGAATGCTACGGCATCGTCGCCATGTCCTCCAAGCGTGCCAAGGATGGCATCGTCGAATGGCTGGGAAGGGAAAACCTCTCCAAGGGCGTGCAGATTCGCAGTGTTGGCGATATGCTGGACGTCGATCTGTTCATCATCGTGGAATACGGCATCTCCATTGCCGAGGTGTGCAAGACCATTGTCGATACCGTGCGCTACAAGCTGGAAAGCATGACGGGCGTAAAGGTTCGCAAGGTCAACATCTCCGTGGAAGGTATCCGCGTGTAATGCAGGAAAGCCACACGGCAGCAGTTCCAAGGAGCTGGCGCCGAAAGCAGGTAGGAGGAATTTACCTTTGATACAGCATAAAACCATTGACGGGCTGCTGCTGCGCGACATGGTCGTCGCGGGTGCGGCACTGCTCGAAAAGAACCGGGAAGCGGTGGACGCGCTGAACGTTTTCCCTGTCCCGGACGGCGATACGGGGACGAATATGTCCCTGACCATGCAGAGCGCGACCCGTGAGGTCAATGCGCAGGAGTACCTGCGCGCGGATGAGGCGGCGGCTGCCATCTCGAAGGGTGCGCTCAAAGGCGCGCGCGGCAACTCTGGCGTTATCACGTCCCAGCTGCTGCGCGGCTTCGCGACGTCCTTGAAGGGCGTGGAGAAGATTACCCCCGTGCAGTTCGCACAGGCATTGAAGGCGGGCTCTGACAAGGCGTACAAGGCGGTCATGAAGCCCAAGGAGGGCACGATTCTGACCGTCGCGCGCGTCATTGCGGAGGATGCCATCAAGTACACCGAGAGCAATCCCGATGACTACGATGGGCTGATGAACGTCATTCTGACCAGCGGCGAGGCGATTTTGAAGCGCACGCCCGACATGCTTCCACCCCTGAAGGCGGCGGGCGTGGTCGATTCCGGCGGACGCGGTCTCATGCTGATTTACACCGGCTATGCGGCGGTCATGCGCGGCGAGGAAATTGCTGACCCGGCGGCGCTGCTGGCGGGCGATAGTCAGGTGGAGGAGGATATTCACGACCTGTCCGGCGATTTGCCTTACGCCTACTGCACAGAGTACGACATCGTGAACTTCCGCGAGGACTGCACCGAGGGCGACGTGGATTCCTTCCGCCGCCGCCTGAACCGCATTGGCAACTGCGTCAAGGTGACGGGCGACCTGACCGAGACGAAGGTGCATGTGCACACCAACGACCCCGGCAACGCCATCCAGTACGGCATTGAGCTGGGCGAACTGGTGAATGTGAAGGTGGACAATATGCTGGCGCGCAAGCGTGCGCTGGAGGCGGAGAAAGCGCCCGCAGCGGTGGAAGCCCCTGCTGAACCCGCGAAGGAATTTGGCATGGTGGCAGTGTCGCTGGGCGACGGTTTCTCCAGCATCTTCCGTGATTTGACGGTGGATGTGGTGGTCGAGGGTGGTCAGACGATGAACCCGTCGGTGGATGACATTCTGAACGCCATCAATCAGGTCAACGCCAAGTGTGTGTTCGTGTTCCCGAACAACGGCAACGTCATTTTCGCGGCGAATCAGGCGGCGGAACTGGCGGAGAAGGAAGTGCACGTCATCCCCACGAAGAACGTGGCGATGGGCATTGCCGCGGCGGTCGCGTTCCAAGACGACGTGTCCGGCGAGGAGAATGCCAAGCGCATGGCGGAAGCGGCGGAGCACGTCAAGACCGGTACGGTAACGTACGCGGTGCGCGACAGCGAGTACAACGGCGTGCAGATTCACAAGGGTGACATCATCGGGATGCACAACGGCAAGATTGAGTATTGCGGCAATTCTGTGCATGACGTTGTGCTGGACATGATGAAGGCCGTTGTGACCGACGATGCGGAGCTGATTACCGTCTACTACGGCGCGGATACGACGAAGGAAGACGCGGAGCAGGTGGCGGCGGAAATCGCCGAGCAGTATCCGAACTGCGACGTGGACTGCCTGCTGGGCGGTCAGCCGCTGTATTACTATCTGATTTCTGTGGAGTAAAAAGCAAATGGAGCTTTCCGCCATCAAGGGCATTGGCCCAACCCGGCTGGAATCCCTTCGCGCAGTGGGCGTCTGCTCATTGCGCGATTTGTTGTATTTTCTTCCGCAGCGCTACGAGGACAGAACACACCCGATTCCCTGCGCGGACGCAAACGGCGGCGAGGTACTGGTGATGGGTGTTGTACAGGACGCACCGAAGCTCAGCCGCTTCAACGGCTTGACGCGCGTGACGGCGTATCTCTGGGATGACAGCGGAAAACTGCCGCTGGTGTGGTATAATCAGCCGTGGATGATGCAGAACCTACCAGTCGGGCAGACCATCATGCTCTTCGGGCGTATGGGGCAGAGCCGGGGAAAACCCGTCCTGCAAAACGCGCAGCGGGTGACGGAGCCGTGCATCCTGCCGGTGTACCGCGCCGTAAAGGGGATTCCGGCGAAGTCCTTCCGCGAAATGATGCAGCAGGCGCTGGAGCAGGTCGATGACTGCTGCCCGGAGACGCTGCCGAACGACCTGCGCATCCGCCATCAGCTGTGTGAGCTGAATTTCGCCATCCGGCAGGCGCATTTCCCGCTGAATGTGGAGAATCTGCGGCTGGCGCGGCGGCGGCTGGCGTTTGAGCAGATGCTGATGTATCAGGCGGCGTTGGGGCTGCTGCGCGGACACAAGGCGGATGGCACGGCACTGCCGATTCCGCCGGATGCGCCGGATAAATTCTGGCAGACGCTGCCGTTCCCGCCGACCGGGGCGCAGAAGCGCGTCTTGGAGGAAATCGCGGCGGATTTGCGGTGCGACCGGGCGATGAGCCGCCTCGTGCAGGGCGATGTCGGCTGCGGCAAAACCGCGCTGGCGTTCGGGGCGATTGCCATGACATGCGCCTGCGGATACCAGGCGGCGATGATGGCGCCGACGGAAATTCTCGCGCGCCAGCACTACGAATCCGCCAAGGCAATGCTTGAACCGCTGGGCATCCACTGCGGCCTGCTGATTGGCTCGATGCGCCCGAAGGCGAAGCGGGAGGCGCAGGAGGCTTGCGCAAACGGGGAATATCAGGCAGTGTTCGGGACGCACGCGCTGATCAGCGAAAAGGTGGCGTATCAAAAGCTCGGACTGGTCGTGACGGATGAGCAGCACCGTTTCGGTGTGATGCAGCGCTCGACCTTGCAGCAGAAGGGCGCGGATGGCACGAAAGCGCCGCATGTGCTCGTCATGTCCGCAACGCCGATTCCGCGCACGCTTGCGCTGATTCTCTATGGCGACCTTGATGTGTCCATCGTCGATGAGCTGCCGCCGGGGCGCATGCCAGTCAAGACGCGAGTCGTGCCGGAAGAGAAGCGCGCCGGGATGTACGGCTTCCTGCGGCAGGAGGTGCTGAAAGGGCATCAGGCGTATGTGGTCTGTCCGCTGGTTGAGGATAGCGAGATGATGGAGGACGTTCGCAGCGCACAGGCGACGTTCGACGCGCTGAAAAACGGCGAATTGTCGGGGCTTCGTGTCGGATTGACGTGGGGCGCACAGCCCGCGGACGAAAAAGCGCAGGTGCTCAGCGAGTTTTCCGCCGGGAATCTCGATGTCCTCGTGTCCACGACGGTCATCGAAGTCGGCGTGAACGTGCCGAACGCGAGCGTCATGGTGATTGAAAATGCCGAGCGCTTCGGGCTCAGCCAATTGCATCAGCTGCGCGGGCGCGTCGGGCGCGGGTCAGCGGAAAGCTGGTGCTTCCTGCTGGCAGCGGAAAATGAGCGATTGCGCATCCTGACGCAGACGAATGACGGCTTCATCGTCGCGCAGAAAGACTTGGAGCTTCGTGGGCCGGGCGACCTGATGGGTACGCGGCAATCCGGCGAAATGATGGCGGATTTCCTGCTTGACGGTGACGTAAGGCTGCTGGATGAAGCTGCGAAGTGCATGAAGCGCCTGCGGGAAGACCCAAAATTGACGGCGGAGCGTCAGCAAGTGGAAGCGGAAGCGCTGCGCAATTATCGTGATAAATTGGCAGATATTGCAATGAACTGATGGAAAGGGGCAAAATAGGATGGACAACATGCTGACTTGCACGGAAAACCGAGAGCTTTCGTGGCTGCGGTTTAACGAGCGAGTACTGGAAGAGGCGGAGGATGAGCGCGTACCGCTGTGCGAACGGCTGTCGTTCCTCTCGATTTTCCAGAGCAATCTGGACGAGTTTTTCATGGTGCGCATCGGCAGCCTGCATGACCAGATGCTGCTGGATAAGGAGGCACGCGAGAACAAGACGAACATGACCCCCGGCGAGCAGATTGACGCTGCCGTCAGCCGCATCCGCACGCTGTGCGACCGCCGCGACCGGACGTATGCCGATGTGCTGAAGAAGCTGGAGGACGAGGGCATCAGCATCGTCAACTTCCGCCAAATCAGCTCGGAAAGCGAGCAGTATCTGGCGAAAATCTTCCGTGAAGACTATCTGCCATTGCTTTCGACCTATGTCGTGGGCAAAAAGCAGACGTTCCCGTTCCTCAAAAACAAGGAGATTTATGCCGTCGCCGTCCTGCGCACGGGAAGCGAGAAGGAAAAAATCGGCATCGTGCCATGCGGGGAGAACATGTTCCCGCGCCTGATTGAGGTGCCGGAGCGCACGGGCTGCTATATCCTCTCTGAAGAGCTGATTCTGCACTATCTGCCGCTGCTTTTCGGGAGCTACCGCATCGCAAGCAAGACGCTTGCGCGCATTACCCGCAGCGCCGACATTGATGCGGACAGCGTATACGACGAAGACCTCAACTATCGCGACCACATGGCGGAAGTCGTGCGCCTGCGCCAGAAACTCTGCCCGGTGCGCTTGGAGTTGAGCCGCAAGATTGGGCACGACATTATCGAGAAGCTGTGCGACCAGCTGAAACTGGACACCGCGCGCGTCTACGAGTACGATACGCCGCTGGATATTAGCTTCCTGTTTAATATTCAGGACAAACTGCGCAGCCATGCGGAACTGTTCTACGCGCCGCGTCATCCGCAGGCAACGCCGGATATCGTGGACAATCGCCCGGTGATGGAGCAGATTCTGGAAAAGGATGTGCTGCTGCACTACCCTTACCAGAGTATCCGTCCGTTCCTGCGGATGCTGTCCGAAGCGGCGAATGACCCGCAGGTCGTCTCCATCCGCATGACGCTCTACCGCCTCGCGCGCGACTCGAAGGTTGTGGAAGCGCTGGTGGAAGCCGCCGAAAACGGCAAGCAGGTGGACGTGCTGGTGGAGTTGAAAGCCCGCTTTGACGAGGAGAACAACATCGAGTGGAGCCGCCGATTGGAACGCGCGGGCTGCCACGTCATCTACGGTGTTGATAAACTCAAGGTTCATTCCAAACTCTGCCTGATTACGCGCAAAACGGATGAAGGCATTCAGTACATCACGCAGATTGGCACGGGCAACTACAACGAGAAGACCAGCCGTCTGTATACCGACCTGAGCTACATCACCGCGCGCGACGAAATCGGCGAAGAGGCATTGCAGGTTTTCCAAGCGCTGATGCTGGGCGAGACGGTAGACCACATGTCCGTGCTGCTGGTCGCGCCGCACTGCCTGCAAGATAAGCTGATTGACATGATTGACGGCGAAATCAGCAAGGCGAAGGCGGGGCAGAAGGGCCTGATCCGCCTGAAGATGAACAGCCTGACGGACAAGATGCTGATTGACAAGCTCGTCGAGGCGAGTCAGGCGGGCGTGCAGGTCGAAATGATTGTGCGCGGCATCTGCTGTCTGCGCGGGGGTGTACCCGGCTTGACGGACAACGTGCACATCATCAGCATCGTCGGACGATTCCTTGAACACAGCCGCATCTACATTTTCGGCGATGGCAATGCAGCGCGCTACTACATTGCTTCGGCAGACTGGATGACACGCAACACCCTGCGCCGCGTCGAGGTGGCAACCCCGATTCTGCAGGACGACGTGAAACGCCGCATTGACCACATCTTCGATGTCATGTGGCACGACAACGTACAGGCACGCGACCAGCAGCCCGACGGCAGCTACACCCGCCGCTATCCCGGCACGCAAACGCCGCTGGCGAGCCAGAATGTGCTGTATGACGAAGCCTACCGGATGGCAAAGGGCATCAAGGAGCAATGAAAAAAAACCGACCGTCGGTTTCTTTGAAAAAGAGGCAAACAAAAAAGACCTCCGGTCGGGAAAAACACCAGCCGGAGGTCGCCGGTCAGTCATCCATCAGTTCTACAAGAATCGCGTTCTGCACGTCCATCCCGCGACGCGTCAGCGACCATCGGTCGGTTTTGTGCTGAAGCAGTCCTTCATGCTCGAATTTCCACAGCTTCTCGCCGTACAGCGCGTCCAGCGAAACGCCGTGCCGCTCCTGAAATTCCGATTCGCTGACGCCGCAGGTCATCCGCAGCCCCAGCATCAGCGTTTCAAACCGACCGTCGGTTTTTGAGACGAACTCCCGCTCTCGCAGCGAATCGTCCTGCGACTGCACCATCCGCAGATATGCGGGCAGCGTGCGCGGGTTCGTCAGGCGAATCATCCCGTTCTTCGCGGGCAGATACGACGCCGCCGACACGCCCAGCCCGATATACGGCACCTGCTGCCAATAACCGATGTTGTGGCGGCATTCGCAGCCGGGACGCGCGAAATTGCTGATTTCGTACTGCTGGAAGCCTGATTGCGCCAGCAGATCAAGCGTCAGGTCGTACATGCGGCGCTCGTCGTCCTCGTCCGGCAGGGTCAGCTGCCCGGTCTGCAAGTCGCGGTACAGCTGCGTACCTTCTTCGGGAATCAACCCGTAGCAGGACAAATGCTCCGGATTCAGCGACAGCGCCTTCTCCAGCGTCTCACGCCACATGCTGACTGTCTGACCGGGCAGCCCAAACATGAGGTCAAGGCTGATGTGCTGGAATCCAGCGTGCCGCGCGAGTTCGACGCTCTGCTGCACCTGCGTAAAGTCGTGGATGCGCCCCAGCATCTTCAGCAGTGCAGGCTGGGCTGCCTGCATCCCCATTGACAGGCGATTGATACCGCAGTTCAGCGCCGCATCAAGCCACTCGTGGGTCAGCGTGCCAGGGTTCGCCTCGGACGTAAATTCCGCACCAGGCGCAAGGGGAAAATGCGCTGTAACGCCTTCCAATAGCCGTGTCAGCAGTTCCGGCGGCAGAATTGACGGCGTGCCTCCACCCAAATACGCGGTTTCCATCGCGCTATGCGGGAGTTTCGCTGCCTGCGATGCGGCTTCGGTCAGCACCGCATCCACATAGGCACGCTGTGTAGATTCCGCATGGGGGAAGGAAGCAAAGTCGCAGTAGCGGCATTTTTGGCGACAATAGGGAACGTGCAAGTAAATTTCCATTCAAATCACCTGTAAAGGACTGTTCAAATGCGGAAAAATCCGCTACAATAGAAAAAGTGGCAAAGGAGGTGTACGAAAATGGATACCATCATCAGTTTTCTGGAAAAACTGGTACATTATTCAGCAGAATTGGGCATTGTGCTGGCGGAATTGGCGGGCATCGCTATTCTGATTATCACGGCGATGAAGGGAGTCGTCAGCTACTTCAAGCACAATGAGCATCTCCGGCTTGAGCTGGCGCAGGGCATTGCACTTGCGCTGGAATTCAAGCTCGGCGGCGAAGTGCTGCGCACGGTCATCGTCCGCGAATGGACGGAACTGCTGATTCTGGGTGCGGTCATTGCGCTGCGCGGTGTGCTGACGCTGCTGCTGCACTGGGAAATCAAGGTGGAAGAAGAGCATGACGAGCGCCTGCTCAAGCTCAAAGCGATGGAGGAAGCTGAAAAAACGGCAGAGGCATCAAAACCGTGATAATACTAATTCTCATCTAAAGCATGTCATTCGCACAGCATCTTTTCCGCCCCGGCTTTGCTTCGTTCCGCTCGCGCGTACCTCCAGTACGCCTCGCTTCACTCAGCTTTGCCGGAACGAAAAATCTGCTATGCTCGATGCCATGTTTTAGAATCGAATTAGTATAAAAAGCAGGGGAAACAAGCATTCCCCCTGCTTTTTTCATACCTTTGTTTTCTGAATCAGGCGCTCGCAGTCGCTGGCGATTGCCAAATTCAGCAGCGGAAGCCCCTCCTGCATGGCGTAGAGCGCGGTGTACATCGTGCCACCCTTCTGTCGATTCAGGTAGCAGACGCAAAATGCGCTGTTGTCCACCATGTACCGATTCCGCATGTACATGCAGCCCTCATAGTAGTGGCTGGAGAGGACAACTGTCTCGTCGGCGGCATACAGCAGCTGCTCGTAAATCAGGCAATCCGACGCTTTCCATCGCGCGGACTGCGTGCTGCACGGAATCGCCAGCCGAAGCCGAACATCCGCATGGTGCGTCCGCATCAGCAGAATGCGCTGCGCTGCCAGCGTGTCAAATCCCAGCGCGCCGCCGCAGATAAAATCCCGAAACCCGTGCTGATACAGTGCTTCCAGCACCCGGTCAAGCCGCTCTGTCAGCGCAGGAAGCTCCTGCGGCGGAATCGCCCGATGCCCCGTGAAGCAGACGGAAATGTCCTTTCGCCCGTTCTCCTGCGACGCAAACACGTCGGCAATATGGCTGCGGGAAATGTAGGAAAGCGGCTGATGCAGCGCAGTGGGCGCTTGGAGCGGCGCCCGAAGCCAGCGGTCGCTGACCTGAGCCTTGCGGTACAGCATGTTTTTTCCTCCTGACAGCGTCAGTTGCTGTCCATCTTCAGCACGGCAAGGAATGCCTCGCTGGGCACTTGCACCGTGCCGAACTGCCGCATTCGCTTCTTGCCCTCTTTCTGCTTTTCCAGCAGCTTTTTCTTTCGGCTGATGTCGCCGCCGTAGCACTTGGCCAGCACGTCCTTGCGCATCGCCTTGACGGTTTCACGCGCGATGACCTTGCCGCCGATGGCCGCCTGAATCGGAATCTCGAACATCTGCCGCGGGATGACGTCTTTGAGCTTCTCGCAGATGGAACGCCCGCGCCCGTACGCCTTGTCGCGGTGGACGATGATGGAGAACGCGTCGCAGATTTCGCCGTTGAGCAGAATATCCAGCTTGACCAATTGGCTCTCGCGGTAGTCCTTGAATTCGTAGTCGAACGAGGCGTATCCGCGGCTGCGGCTCTTAATCTGGTCAAAAAAGTCGAAGATGATTTCGTTGAGCGGAATGTCGTAATTCAGCTTGACGCGCGTGCCCTCGTACTGCATGTCAAGGAAGATGCCGCGCCGGTCTTGACACAAGTCCATAATCGTGCCGACGCTGTCCTGCGGCGTGAAGATTTCCGCGTGGACGAACGGCTCTTCCATCATGGCAATTTCGCCAATGGGCGGCAGCGCCATCGGGTTGTCGCACATCAGCACCGTGCCATCGGTTTTCGTAATGCGGTAGATGACGCTCGGCGCGGTGGTGACGAGGTTCAAGTCCCATTCGCGCTCCAGCCGCTCGGTGATGATGTCCATGTGCAGCAGCCCCAAGAAGCCGCAGCGGAAGCCGTAGCCCAGTGCGACGGACGTTTCCGGGTCAAAGGAGAGGGAAGCGTCGTTCATGCGCAGCTTCTCCAGCGCATCTTTGAGTGCCGGATAGTCCGCGCCGTCCGCCGGATACACGCCGCAGTAGACCATCGGCGTCACCTGCCGATAGCCGGGCAGGGGGCAATCCGCCGGATTCATGGCGTCGGTAATTGTGTCGCCGACGCGGGTTTCACGCACATCCTTGATGGAGGCTGCGACATAGCCCACGTCGCCCGCTTTCAATTCGTCGCACGGCTGATAGCTCGGCGCGAACGTGCCGACTTCCACAATGTCGAACTCGCCGCCCGTCGCCATCATGCGCATCCGCATTCCCGTGCGGATTGTGCCCTGCTTGACGCGGATGAAGCAGATTGCCCCGCGGTAGTTGTCGTAGAACGCATCGAAAATCAGTGCCTGCAGCGGCGCAGTCTCGTCGCCCTGCGGCGCGGGAACGTAATTCACAACTGCTTCCAGCACTTGATCGATGTTCAGACCGGTTTTCGCGCTCACACACGGCGCGTAGGACGCATCCAGCCCGATAACGTCCTCAATTTCCTGCCGGACTTCTTCCGGCTGTGCGCTGGGCAGGTCAATTTTGTTGATGACCGGGATGATTTCGAGGTCATGGTCGAGCGCCATATAGCAGTTCGCCAGCGTCTGCGCCTCGATGCCCTGCGTCGCGTCCACCACCAGCAGCGCGCCTTCGCACGCCGCCAGCGCACGGCTGACTTCGTAGGTGAAGTCCACATGGCCGGGCGTGTCAATCAGGTTGAGCGTGTAGGTTTTGCCGTCCTTGGCGGTATAGTGCATATGCACCGCCTTGGACTTGATGGTGATGCCGCGCTCGCGTTCCAGCTCCATGCTGTCCAGAATCTGCTCCACCATCTCGCGCTTCTGGAAAACGCCCGTCGTTTCCAGAATGCGGTCAGCCAGCGTGGACTTGCCATGGTCAATATGGGCGATAATGCAGAAATTGCGAATCTTCGATAATCTATCGGACACGCTGAAATCCCTCCGTCAAAAGCCTTATCACAGGCTCAAAATACCACAATCTTATCATAGCCGATTTTGGTTTGATTTGCAAGGGGAACGGGCAAAAGTGACGCTTTTTTCCGCAATGAAAAACGGATGAAAAGCAAAAAAGCCGCCAGTTGATTGGCGGCAAAAAGGAAAAATCACGCTTTCGGCGGCTGATTCGGCGCATCTGCCGCAAACGTCGCAGCATACTGCGATGGCGTCATGCCTGTTTCATTGCGGAAAATCTTGCTGAAATACGACTGGTCGTCATACCCGACGCACGCCGCCACTTCATGCAGCAGAATGTCCGGATGTTCACGCAGCATCTGCTTCGCGGCGTCCATGCGGCACTGCGTTAGGAAGGTGTTGAACGTCGTTCCGGCATACTTGCGCAGCAGGCGCGACAGGTACGTCTGGCTGATGCCAACATCGGTGCAGATACGCGGGATGCTCAGCGGCTGGGCGTAGTTCAGGGCCGCGACATTCCCGAGGAAGACCGCGACTACTATCTGGAGCGCCGTTA
>OGKG01003823.1_pt1 | contig 13462 bp, 10 predicted proteins | sample 1572201 | NCBI WGS metagenome assembly OGKG01 (sample SAMEA2582146, study PRJEB24529) | metagenome | biome: Human gut stool | place: China | collected 2011 | reverse complement strand
TGGTCAGCGCCTACTGCGACATCATCGCCATGCGCCACCCCAAGGAGGGCGCGCCTCTGGTGGCAACGCAGCACTCCTTGGTGCCGGTGATCAACGCCGGTGACGGCGGCCACAACCACCCCACCCAGACCCTGACGGACCTCATCACCATCCACAAGGAGAAGGGCCATTTCGACAACCTGACCATCGGCTTCTGCGGTGACCTGAAGTTTGGCCGGACGGTCCATTCTCTGGTGGCTGCCATGAGCCGCTACACCGGCGTCCGGTTCGTGTTTGTCTCCCCGGAGGAGCTGAAGCTGCCCCGGTACGTCAAGGAGCAGTACATTAAGTCCAAGAACATTCCCTATACCCAGTCCACCTCTCTGGAGGAGGTCATGCCGGAGTTGGATATCCTGTACATGACCCGGGTCCAGAAAGAGCGTTTCTTCAATGAGGAGGATTACCTCCGCCTGAAGGATATGTACATCCTCACCCCGGACAAGCTGGCGAACGCCAAGGAGGACCTGCGGATCCTGCATCCGCTGCCCCGCGTCAATGAGATCTCCGTGGCGGTGGATGAGGACCCCCGTGCCTGCTACTTCAAGCAGGCCCAGAACGGCCGCTACATCCGCATGGCGCTGATCATGAAGCTGCTGGGTATTCAGTGAGAGGAGAGAACGGACATGATTATTGATTCTATTCAGAACGGCATCGTGATCGACCACATCACCGCCGGTAAGGCCATGGAGCTGTACAACATCCTGGGCCTGGACAAGCTGGATTGCACCGTCGCTATTTTGAAGAACGTCACCAGCGGCAAACTGGGACGGAAGGACATCATCAAGATCGACCGGGAGATGGAGCTTGACTGGGACCTCATCGGCTATGTGGACCCCACCATCACCGTCAACATCATCCATGACGGCAAGCTGGTGGAAAAGCGGGGCTTGAAGCTGCCGGAGCGGATCCGGGGCGTGCTGAAGTGCAAGAACCCCCGCTGCATCACCTCTGTGGAGCAGGAGCTGCCTCAGGAATTCCTGCTGACCGATCCGGCCAAGCGTGTTTACCGCTGCATCTACTGCGAGACTGAGGCCGGCAAATAAGACGGCCTGAGGAGATTATGATGAAAAAAGGTTATTTGATCTTACAGGACGGCCAGGTATTTGAGGGCGTCCGGTTCGGTGCGGAGACCGACACCGTGGGTGAGCTGGTGTTCACCACCGGTATGTGCGGCTACGTCGAGACCCTGACGGACCCCAGCTATGCCGGACAGATCGTTATGCAGACCTATCCTCTGATCGGCAACTACGGCATCATCCGGGAGGATTTTGAAGGAGCCTGCTGCGTGAAGGGCTATGTGGTCCGGGAATACTGCGACACACCCTCCAATTTCCGGACGGACTGCGATCTGGATACATACTTGAAAGAGCAGGGCGTGCCGGGGCTGTGCGGCGTAGATACCCGGGAGCTGACCCGCATCATCCGGGAGCACGGCGTGATGAATGCCGCCATCTGCGACGAGATCCCCGCCGATCTGACTCCCATCAAGACCTACGCCATCACCGGTGTGGTGGAGGCTGTTTCCTGCAAGGAGCCCGACCGCTATCCGGCGGAAGGGGAGGAGTGCTTCCGGGTGTCCCTCATCGACTACGGCGCCAAGCGCAACATTGTCCGGGAGCTCCAGAAGCGGGGCTGCACCGTGACGGTCCTGCCTGCGTCCACCTCCGCGGAGGAGATCCTGGCCGCCGGTCCCGACGGCGTGATGCTGTCCAACGGCCCCGGCGATCCTGCGGAAAACACGTATCAAATCGAGCAGATCCGCAAGCTTCTGGGCAAGGTGCCCATGTTTGGCATCTGCCTGGGCCACCAGCTGACGGCGCTGGCCGCCGGCGGCAGCACCTATAAGCTGAAATACGGCCACCGGGGCGTGAACCAGCCGGTCCGGGATCTGAACGGCGTCCGTACTTACATCACCAGCCAGAACCACGGCTACGCGGTGGACGGCGATACGGTGAAACTGGGCAAGGTTCGTTTTGTCAACGCCAATGACGGCACCTGCGAGGGCATCGACTATCCGGAACTGAAGGCGTTTACCGTCCAGTTCCATCCTGAGGCTTGTACTGGCCCCAAGGATACGACTTTCCTCTTTGACCGGTTTGTAGAGTTGATGAAAGGAGGCAGAGTCTAATGCCTTTGGATACAAGTATCAAAAAAGTCCTGGTTATCGGCTCCGGCCCCATTGTCATCGGCCAGGCCGCCGAGTTTGACTACGCCGGCGCCCAGGCCTGCCGCATCCTGAAGGAGGCGGGGGTGGACGTGGTGCTGTGCAACTCCAACCCTGCCACCATCATGACCGACCAGGCTATGGCGGACGAGATCTATCTGGAGCCTCTGACCACGGAGACCATCAAGCGCATCATCAAGAAGGAAAAGCCCGACAGCCTTCTGGCGGGTCTGGGCGGCCAGACCGGCCTGACTCTGGCCATGCAGCTGGATAAGGAGGGCTTCCTGGAGGAACAGGGCGTCCGTCTGCTGGGCACCGATGCCAAGGCTATTTCCCGGGCCGAGGACCGGGAGTTGTTCAAGGAAGCCATGGCGGAGATCGGTCAGCCGGTCATCGCCTCCGATATTGCCGAAACGGTAGAGGGTGCCTTAGAGGTGGCCGAGCGGATCGGTTATCCCGTCATCGTCCGTCCCGCCTTTACCCTGGGCGGCGCCGGCGGCGGCGCCGCTGCCAACGAAGCGGAGCTGCGGATCATCGCCCAAACCGGTCTGGATGCCTCTCCTATTACCCAGATTCTGGTGGAGCGGGCCATCTTCGGCTGGAAGGAGATCGAGTTCGAGACCATGCGGGACGGCGTGGGCAACGTGATTGCCGTCTGCTCCATGGAAAACTTTGACCCCGTGGGCGTCCACACCGGCGACTCCATCGTGGTGGCCCCCACCCAGACCCTGGCGGACAAGGAGTTCCAGATGCTCCGGAAGGCCTCTCTGGACATCATCACCCATCTGGGCATCGTGGGCGGCTGCAATGTGCAGCTGGCGCTGAACCCGGACAGCTTTGAGTACGCGGTCATTGAGGTGAATCCCCGTGTCAGCCGTTCCTCCGCCCTGGCATCCAAGGCCACCGGCTATCCCATTGCCAAGATCACCACGAAAATCGCCCTTGGTTACACGCTGGACGAGATCAAGAACGACATCACCGGTAAGACCTGCGCCTGCTTTGAGCCCACGCTGGACTACATTGTGGTGAAGATGCCCAAGTGGCCCTTCGATAAGTTTGCCGACGCCAGCCGCAAGCTGGGTACCCAGATGAAGGCCACCGGCGAGGTCATGGCCATCGCTCCCAGCTTTGAGATGGCACTGATGAAGGCCGTCCGGGGGGCGGAGGTGGGCCTGGACAGCCTGAACCGCAAAAACGATCCCGAGGACCATGCCCCCATCTGGGAGCGGCTCCGCCGGGTGGATGACCACCGTCTGTTTACCATTTTTGAGGCCCTGAAGGGCGGTACGTCCATCGACGAGATCTTCAGCATCACCCGGATCGACCGCTGGTTCCTTGCAAAGCTGAAGAAAATGGCGGAATTTGAAAAGGCTCTGGAAAAGGACGGCCTCACTGTTGAGCATTATGAGACCGGCAAGAAGATGGGCTATCCCGACGATACCCTCAAGCGACTCTCCGGCGCTGCCGCGCTGCCCTGCGAGAAGAAGGATGCCGTCTACAAGATGGTGGACACCTGCGGCGCGGAGTTCGATGCCGAGACTCCCTATTTCTATTCCACTTTTGATAAGTTCTGCGAATCCCGGACCTTCCCCCGCAGCGGCAAGCCGGTCATTATGGTGCTTGGCTCCGGCCCCATCCGCATCGGTCAGGGCATCGAGTTCGACTATTCCTCCGTCCACTGCGTCTGGACGCTGAAGGAGCTGGGCTACGAGGTAGTCATCGTCAACAACAACCCCGAGACCGTCTCCACGGACTATGATACCGCCGACCGTCTGTACTTTGAGCCTCTGTTCCCCGAGGATGTCATGCATATCATCGAGGTGGAGAAGCCCGTGGGCGTGGTGGTGGCCTTCGGCGGCCAGACGGCCATCAAGCTCACCAAGTTCCTGGACAGCCACGGTATCCCCATTTTGGGTACCAGCGCTGAGTCCATCGACATGGCAGAGGACCGGGAACGGTTCGATGCCCTGCTGGAGCGGTTCTCTATCAAACGGCCTCAGGGCCGGGCCATCACCGGTATGCAGGAGGCGCTGGACGCCGCTCATGAGCTGGGCTATCCCGTGCTGCTGCGACCCTCCTACGTCATCGGCGGCCAGAACATGGTCATCGCCCACAACGATGAGGACGTGCGGACCTATATGGAGGTCATTCTCTCCGGCAAGATCGAAAACCCGGTGCTGGTGGACCAGTACCTCATGGGAAAGGAACTGGAAGTGGACGTCATTTCCGACGGCAAGGACGTCCTGATCCCCGGCATCATGCAGCACATCGAGCGCACCGGCGTCCACTCCGGCGACTCCATCGCTGTCTATCCGCCCTTCTCCATCGGAGATAAGATGCTGAAGGTCATCGTGGACTGCTCGGAAAAGCTGGCCCTGTCTCTGGGAACCCATGGCCTCATCAATATTCAGTATCTGATCTACCAGAACGAGCTGTACGTCATTGAGGTGAATCCCCGCGCCAGCCGCACGGTGCCCTACATTTCCAAGGTCACCGGCGTACCCATGGTGGATCTGGCTACCCGCGTCATGGTGGGTCAGCCTCTGGCCTCTCTGGGCTACGGCACCGGTCTGTACCGCCAGCCCCCCTATGTGGCCGTGAAGGTGCCTGTGTTCTCCTTTGAGAAAATCACCGATGCCAACGCTGCCCTCTCCCCGGAGATGAAATCCACCGGCGAGGTGCTGGGCCTTGGCAAAAATATGCAGGAGGCCATGTTCAAGGGCCTTGTCTCTGCCGGATACAAGGTGGAGAAGGAGGCCCGGGGCGGCGTGCTGATCTCCGTGAACCACCGGGATCAGCCGGAGATCGTCAACATCGCCCGGAAGCTGGACGAAATGGGCTACAAGCTCTACGCCACCGACGGCACCGCCAGAGAGATCTCCCGTCTGGGTACCGATGTGGAGATCGTGGGCAAGCTGGGGAAGGACAACCGGGTGTTCCAGCTTCTTGAAAACGGCCGGATCGACTATGTGATCCTCACCGGCTCCACGGAGCCCATCTATATCCGGGACTTCATCCATCTGAACCACCGCTGCGTCCAGCTGGGGATTCCGTGCCTGACCTCTCTGGATACCGCCAATGCGCTGACGGACATTCTGGCCAGCCGCTACAACCAGCGGAACACGGAGCTCATCGACATCTGCCACCTTCGCAGCGAGCGGCAGAAGCTGAAATTCTCCAAGCTGCAGACCTGCGGAAACGATTACATCTTTCTGGAAAACTTCCACGGCGAGATCACCTGCCCGGAGTCCCTGTGCGTCACCTTCTGTGACCGGCACTACGGCATCGGCGCCGACGGGATCGTCCTGATGGAGCATTCCGACATTGCCGACGCGAAGATCCGGCTGTTCAACGCCGACGGCAGCGAGAGCGCCACGGCGGGCAACGCCCTGCGCTGCATGGGCAAGTACCTGTATGACAACGGTCTGGTGAAAAAGGAAGATATGCGGATCGAGACCGGTGCCGGCGTCCGGGAGGTACACCTCTACACCGCCAACGGTCTTGTGACCTCCGCCTGTGTGGATATGGGCTGCGCCTCTCTGGATGCGGCGGCCTTCCGGTTTGCCATCGCGGAAAAGACGGTGGTGGATTACCCGGTGTATATCGGCGGACAGTCCTTCAACATCACCTGCGTAGACGTGGGAGAGCCCCATTGCGTGGCGTTCTGCCCCCGGATCGACGATGTGGATGTGGAGTTCCTCGGTCCCCGGTTTGAGCAGGCTCCCTATTTCCCGGAGCGGATCAACGCAGAGTTTATTCGCGTGGTGAATCCCAGCACCATCAAAATGCGGGTCTGGGAGCGGGGCAGCGGCGAGATCATGGCCAGCGGCACCGGTGCCTGTGCCGCTGTGGTGGCGGCCGTGGCCAACGGTATGTGCGAAAAGGGACGGGATGTGACCGTCCGGGCTGCCGGCGGTGATCTGGTGGTGAATTACACCGACGAGAAGATCACCCTCACCGGTGACGCCAAGCTGGTCTATACTGGTGAAGCGTTGTATTAACGGAAAAACCGTTTTCTGAAAACTGGATCTAATCTGCTTTGACTGCACGAAAAGAGCGGCCTATGCGTTTTACGCATGGGCCGCTTTTTTTGCTGCAAATTTCAAGTGCGCTATTATGGGCCCGAAGGCAGGGCCATGGGCGCATTAAGGGAACGTTTTCCGTCGATTTTGACCGTGATACGGCAGGTGAGAGATAACCGGCAGAGATTTACATAAAAAATATGACAGTCGCACCCGGCTTCGACAGAAACCTGTCCGGCGAATATGCTACCATCACCGTAAGACAAGCCATTCCCCAACAGATCTGATCGGAGCAGAGTACCTTCTGAGCTGATTTGACAAATGGGGATAAAATTCGACAAAAGAGGGAATAGTATGGATATACGAGCGCGGGACACAGACCGGGAGCTGTTGCTGGAATTCAGCGGAGAAATGGACCATCACGGGGCCAGAAATGCCTTGAAGGAAGTGGAGATCGCCATTGATGCGGCCCTTCCCCGAAGTCTGATCTTAGACTTTGCGGGCGTGACCTTTATGGACAGCTCCGGGATCGCCCTGATCCTTCGGTCTCAGCAGCGGATGCAGCTGATGGAGGGCAGCGTTGTGCTCCGGAACGTGCCGGAGCAGGCCCGCCGTGTTCTGGACGCTGCCGGCATCGGGCGGCTGGTTTCCATTCAATAACGGGAGGTTTACATAATGAAAATAAAGACGGAAAATGAAGTCACTTTGCAGTTTCCCAGCCAGAGCAGCAACGAGGGGTTTATCCGCTCCGCGGTGGCCTGCTTCGCGGCACAGATGGACCCCACTCTCAACGAGCTGGAGGACATCAAGACCGCCGTTTCTGAGGCGGCCACCAACGCCATCGTCCATGCGTACCCGGACCGGATCGGCAAGGTGACGGTGAAGGTCCGGATCTGTACCGGACAAGTGCTGGAGATCACGGTGCGGGACTACGGCCGGGGCATCCCGGATGTGGAAAAGGCCCGGCAGCCCATGTTCACCACCGGAGGAGAGGAACGCAGCGGCATGGGCTTCACCATCATGGAGAGCTTTATGGATAGTTTAAAGGTGCGGTCCGTGGCTGGTCGGGGTACCACCGTGGTGATGAAAAAGAAGATCGCCCCCCGGATTAAGCGATGAATGGCGCCATGGAGCTGCTGCGGGCAGCTCAGGAGGGGGACCGGGACGCCTGTGAGCAGGCAGTGCTGGAAAACAACGGCCTGATCTGGAGTGTGGTCCGCCGGTATTACGGCCGGGGAGTGGAGCCGGACGATCTGTACCAGCTGGGATGTCTTGGGTTTCTGAAAGCGATCCGGGGGTTTGATTTTTCCTACGGCACCTGCTTTTCCACCTATGCCGTTCCCAAGATCGCCGGGGAGATCCGGCGGTTTCTCCGGGATGACGGCACCATCAAGGTGGGACGGAGCATCCGGGAGCAGGCACTGACTCTGTATGCCCTGCGGGAGCGGCTGCGGCAGGAGTTGGGGCGGGAGCCGTCCCTCTCCGAACTGTCGGCCCAGACCGGATGGACACCGGAGGAGATCGCCCAAGTGGATCTGGCCACAGAGGCACCGGATTCCTTGCAGCGGGAAACAGCGGACGGCCTTGCGCTGGAGGGGCTGCTGGGCACAGAGGCTCCGGAGGAGGGACTTGTGGAGCGCATCGCCCTGCGGGAGGCGGTGGATCAACTGCCGGAAAAGGAGCGCATGACGATTCTGCTCCGCTATTTCAAGGGGCTGACGCAGGAGCGGGCCGCCCGGGTGCTGGGGGTGTCCCAGGTGCAGGTTTCCCGGCTGGAACGCCGGGGACTGGAACGGCTGCGGCAGAGCTTTGCGGAGTGAAATAGGGATCATCCTGAAATTCCGTCATGGTGGACCAATAACGCTTTGGCATGTGGGTCATTCGCAGTTTCGGATTTTCCCGCTCCCGAATAGCCACGGTATCGTAAAACCGTTTCCAAAGCAGCCGGTAGGCGGCCTCCGTCTCGTCCGGCGGCGCCATCTGAAAGTCTGCCAACGGGCGGATGACGGCCTTGCCGGCGGCGTAAAACAGCGCCTCGTGGTGGGCACGGTCATAAATGAAAAATTTCTCGTTTTGATAGCGGGCGCAGAAGTGGCTCCGCAGAATGGGGAGGACCCTATTTTTCGGTTCGATCTCGCTTCCCAGAATGCCGCCCAGATCGGAGAAGCGGAGAAAGCCTTTTAAAAGATGGGCTTCGCCGTTGAGATGCCGGACGGCTGTCGCTACCGGATGAAGCGTCTCGTCGGAAAAGTTCCGCAGAAAACTGGGACCTTCCCGCAGCAGCTTTACCACCAGCCGGTACAGGCGGATCTCGCGTTCCTCCATGCAGGTGAGAAACCCCCGACGTACCAGCTCCTCTCCGTAGAGGGAGAGCTTGTGCAATTTTCGCAGAACCCGTCCGGCGTGGCCGCTGTCGGTGCGGATTGCCCGGACGGGAAACAGAATAGGCGCAGAGTCCTCATCGTCGGTAATGGCGGTGAGGACTTCTTTGTTGGCGTAGCTGTCAAAAATGCAGCAGAGAAAGCCCTCGAAGCTGCCGTCATAGGTGTAGATCATTTCGTTCATAGGGCACCTCCGGACTTAAACGGCATCGTCGAACAGAGAAAGCTGTCGCATCTCCGGCTGGGGCAGCAGGGACTGCTCCACGGCGATGAGGTTTCGCAGAAGGCTGTCCTGCGTGAAGCGCAGACCGTCGGCCATGCGGCCATTGGCGGTGAGAAAATACTGCGCCCGCTTCATGACCACACCTAATTTCGGCAGATTTTCCAGCCGCAGAGGGCCAGCCCGCCGGGCAGTCAGGATGCGGCGGGCGGATACTACCCCCAGACCGGGGACGCGCAGCAGCGCTTCGTAGTCCGCCCGGTTCACCTCTACGGGGAAAAAATCCGGATGCCGCAAGGCCCAGCAGCATTTGGGGTCCAGACGGGGGTCAAAGGAAGGGATCTGCTCGTCCAGCAGCTCCTCCGCACGGAACCCGTAAAACCGCAGCAGCCAGTCCGCCTGATAGAGCCGATGCTCCCGCAGCAGGGGCGGCTTGGTCTCCTTGGAGGGGAGAAGGGCACTTTCCACCACCGGCACATAGGCGGAGAAAAATACCCGCTTCAGCTGATACCGGTCATAAAGCCCCTGCGTCAGCCGCAGAATGTGGAGGTCGCTGTCCGGCGTGGCACCCACGATCATCTGGGTGCTCTGGCCCGCCGGGGCGAACTTGGGTGTGTGGCGGTACTTGACCAGTTCTTCTTTATTTTGAATACTTCTGACTTGGATCTGCCGCATAGGAGCCAGTACAGCGGCCTTCGTCTTTTCCGGGGCCAGCGTCCGCAGTCCTGCCTCTGAGGGCAGCTCGATGTTGCAGCTCAGCCGGTCGGCCAAAAGGCCCAGCTGCTCCACCAGCTCCGGGGCGGCGCCGGGGATGGCCTTGGCGTGGATGTAGCCATTGAAGCGGTATTCTTCCCGAAGAATGCGGATGGCCCGGATCATCTGCTCCATGGTGTAGTCCGGATTCCGCAGTACCCCGGAGGAGAGGAACAGCCCCTCAATATAATTCCGCCGGTAGAAGTTGATGGTCAGGTCCGCCAGCTCCTGCGGCGTAAACGCCGCCCGCCGGGTATCGTTGCTCCGCCGGTTGACGCAATAGGCGCAGTCATAGACACAGCAGTTGCTCATCAGCACCTTCAGCAGCGTGACGCACCGCCCATCGGCGGAGAAGGTATGGCAGCAGCCGGCGATGGACGAGGTGGTGTTGCCGATATAGCCCTGCCGGAACCCGCGGCGGACGCCGCTGGAGGTACAGGCGGCGTCATACTTGGCTGCATCCGTCAGGATCTCCAGCTTGGCAAGAACGTCCATCTTCACCGCGCCGCAGCGTGGCGGCGGGTATGACGGGCGGGCTGTTCAATATAGTCCACTACCCGGAATACCTGGGAAGCCAAAGTGGATACGCCTACCACCATAAAGAAAAAGCTCCAACCGATCATAACACGTTCCCCCAATCGAACAAATGTTTTATCTGCCCTTATCATACATCGAACAGTTGTTCGTGTCAAGAAAAACTTGTCAAAAAAAGAAGAATCCCCTGCCCTTTTTTCAAAAGAGCAGGGGATTTATGAGCTGTTTTGCCGGAAATCGCGATTACTGGCACTGAGCCAGAGCGTTCAGCAGATCGTCAATAGCGCTTTCGGGAGTGGCCCAGCTTGTGACGAAGCGGTACATAATGTGCTCCTCGTCGATGACCCGCTCCACCTGGAACTCAAAGCCCATGGTGGCCAGCTTTTCGGCGGTCTGGATCTTCATGACCGGGAACTGCTGGTTGGAGGGGGAGGGGACCGGGAACTCATAGCCCAGCGCCTTGAAGCCGTCCCGCAGACGGAAAGCCATGTCATTGGCGTGACGGCCGATGTCGAAGTAGAGATCGTCCTTCAGCAGCGCCTGGAACTGTACGCCCAGCAGCCGGCCCTTGGCCAGCATACCGCCCCGCTGCTTGATGTGCCAGCGGAAGTGGGGGCAGGGAACCGTCAGCACCACGGCCTCGCCGAACATTGCGCCATTCTTGGTGCCGCCGATGGTGAACACATCCGTCAGCGCCGCCAGATCCGCCAGCGTCAGATCGCTTTCCGGGGAGGTGAGGGCGGAGCCAAGACGGGCGCCGTCCAGGAACAGCAGCAGGCCGTGCTCGTCGCAGCAGTGCCGCAGAGCGGTCAGCTCCGCCTTGGTGTAGACGGTGCCGATCTCAGTGGTATCGGAAATGTAGACCATCTTGGGGGAGACCATGTGCTCCGAGCCGTCATGACGGGCCAGAACGGCCTCCACCATAGCGGGAGTCACCTTGCCGTCCGGGGAGGTCTCCACGCAGACCTTGTGGCCGGTGGCTTCGATGGCGCCGGTTTCGTGGCAGTTGACGTGGCCGGTGTGGGCGGCGATCACCGCCTCATAGGAGGCCAGCAGCGCCGTGATGACCGTCAGGTTGGTCTGGGTGCCGCCGACCAGGAAGTGAACGTCTGCCTCGGGAGCGGCGCAGACCGTCCGGATCAGGTCACGGGCCTCCTCGCAGATGGGGTCCACGCCGTAGCCGCAGGTCTGGACCAGATTGGTGTCCGTCAGAGCCTGAAGAACCTGGGGATGCGCGCCTTCGCTGTAATCGTTGCGGAAGCTGTACATGAAAAAACCTCTTTTCTGTAATCGGATTGTTACCGCTTGTTTCTTGACTATTATAACGCAAATCGTGTATATTAGCAAGCAGAGAACACAATAGAAAGAAAATGAACGCCCTTGAGGGACGTTTATAAGGAGGCACTATGAAGAAATTGTTTGCGCTGGTGGCTGTGGCCCTGACTCTGTGCGGCCTGCTGACCGCCTGCGGCAGCAAAACAGAAACTGCCAATGACGTGGATCTGACCGGATTTTATAATGCTCTGGCGGAGCAATACGGCTGGGGCGACGATATGATGGATCTGGACGGCGACATGCTGGAGATGTACTATCCCGGCCTGGGGGAGATCTCCACCAAGCAGCTGCTGGCGAAATCCCCGGTGATGTCCTACGCTGTGAATGAGTATGTGTTCATGCAGTGTGAAACCGAGGACGATGCCGCCAAGGCGGCGGAGATCCTCCAGACCCGCATCGACACCCAGGCCGGCGGCGACGCCTTCTATCCTGAGACCATTGACCAGTGGAAGGCTGCCAAGGTGCTGCAAAACGGCGCCTATGTGGCAATGATCGCCTCCGGCGAGCACCAGACGGAGATCGAGGACGCCTGGAACGCACAGTTTGGCGCGTAACAGTCTGACGCGGAACAACCAGCCGTGACACCACGGCTGGTTTGTTATGTAGAAACGGAAAAAACGCTGCATTTCAACGTCGTTAAAGCAGAATTGCTTTACAGAAAAAGGAGGTGAACAGCCCATGCGTTTCAGCAGTCTGCCCTTTTTGTTCGGCTTTTTGCCTATCACGCTGGCGATCTACTTCGCCGTTCCTCTTCGGTGGCGGAACCTGGCGCTGCTGCTGGCCAGCCTGGTGTTCTATGGCTGGGGGGAGCCGGTCTATATCAGTATCATGGTGCTGTCCATCCTCATCGACTATACCCACGGTCTTCTGGTGGAGAAGTACCGCAGCCGGGACAAGCTGGCCCGGTGGTTCGTGGCGGAGAGCGTGCTGCTGAATTTAGGCCTGCTGGGCTTTTTCAAGTATTGGGATTTCTTCGCCGCCAACCTCTCTCTGATCCCCGGCGTTTCCATTCCCACCCTGGGATTGCCCCTGCCCATCGGCATTTCCTTTTTTACCTTTCAGACCATGAGCTATACCATTGATGTCTACCGGCAGGACGCGCCCGCCCAGCGGGACATGGTGTCCTTCGGCGCCTATGTGACCATGTTCCCGCAGCTGGTGGCGGGGCCTATCGTTCGCTATAAGGATGTTGCGGCGGAGCTGATTCACCGGACGAACACGGCATCGGCGTTCGCCGCCGGGGCACGGCGGTTCACCGTGGGCCTTGGGAAAAAAGTGCTGCTGGCCAACAGCATCGGTGCACTGTGGGACGCGGAGCTGGCGGCGCAGTCCGCCGGGACACTGACGGCCGTCGGCGGCTGGCTGGGCATCGCGGCCTTCGGCTTTCAGATCTACTTCGACTTCTCCGGCTATTCCGACATGGCTATCGGCATGGGGCAGATGCTGGGCTTTCACTTCCCGGAAAACTTCGACTATCCCTATACCGCTGCCTCCGTGACGGAGTTCTGGCGGCGGTGGCACATTTCCCTGACCACATGGTTCCGGGAATATCTGTATATCCCCTTGGGCGGCAGCCGGAAGGGGACATGGCGGACGGTGCGGAACATCTTCCTTGTCTGGTTCTGCACCGGCTTCTGGCACGGGGCGAGCTGGAACTTCATCCTCTGGGGCCTGCACTTCTTTGTGTGGCTCATGCTGGAAAAGTATCTGCTGCGGGACTTCCTCCAAAAGCTGCCATCGTGGCTGCGGCATTTCTACACGCTTGTGGTGGTGTTCGTGGGCTGGGGCGTGTTCGCCATGGAGGACCTCACCGTCTGCGCCGGGTATTTCAAAACCTGCTTCGGCAGCGGAACGCTGTGGAGCGCCGCTGACGGCTACTACCTGATAGCCTATGGCCTGACACTGCTGCTTTTAACGGTTGGCTCCACCCGTCTGCCCCGGAAGGTCTGGGACCGGCTGCCGGAGCGGACGAGAGACCTGCTGGGGCCGCTGCTGATGACGGCGGGTCTGGTGA
>OGKG01003808.1_pt1 | contig 13528 bp, 10 predicted proteins | sample 1572201 | NCBI WGS metagenome assembly OGKG01 (sample SAMEA2582146, study PRJEB24529) | metagenome | biome: Human gut stool | place: China | collected 2011 | reverse complement strand
AAGCGTTATGCAATAGCCGAAATGAATCTTTCCGGTAGAGTAAAGCAACATCAATTCCCCTTGTATCCGGGGAGTCGGTATGTACAATACCATAATTACCATCCGCCAACACCGTTTTGTTTACCAAGTCTGAAACAACATTCCGATTCTCCACCTCGCTCAAGCCGATGAGTAGCGGAAACTTTCCCGCCCCGAGACCGTTTAACACTTTCGAGATATTGAGTAACTTTCGGGTATAACGTTCCCGATTCCAATGCTGTTTTCCCCGGGGAGTAAAATCGTCATCTGCCGTCAGCGTGTCGTTTCGGGTGTCAAATAAATTTTCCGTATTATAAAACACGACTCGTTCCCGCGTCCCCATCTGGGCATATGAAACACAAGAGACACACAATAAAAATATCTCGATACAGGTCTTTAGAAACATCACTAGAGTAAAATAAGATGTTTCTCCAACAAAGCGATAATTTTACTCCTTAATAAATTTGCATTGATCGGTTTTGCCGTGTAGCCGTCAAACCCGCTAGCCATGATTTTTTCTTCATCAGAAGCATAAGCATAGGCTGTAACCGCAATCACGGGAACCGTCCCGGAAATCTTGCGGATTTCCTGCACGGCTTGAAAACCATTCAACTCCGGCATATTTATATCCATTAAAACCAAATGTGGATCGTGTTCTTTAAACAATTCAACGGCCTCCCGGCCATTCCACGCATGTATCAATTGATAATCCTTTTTCAATATGGATTCAAAAAGCATGTAATTACTCGGATTATCTTCAGCAACCAGTATCTTAAGTTTATTTTTCTCGACTACTTGCTGAACGATTTTCTCTTCCTTTATTTCTTGACAACGCAATTTTACAGCCACGTAAGGAATCGTAAACCAAAAAGTTGTTCCTTGTCCTACTTCCGATTCCACCCCGATCTTACCGCCCATCCGTTCCACGATCGTCTTACAGATAGACAAGCCAAGCCCTGTTCCCTGTGCAAAATTGTTCAACTTCACGAATCGTTCAAACACAGCGTCTTTTTTATCTGCATCAATACCACATCCCGTGTCAGACACATAAAAATAAAGAGAGTCTTTCTCCAAAAGATGATAACCGAAACGAATCGTTCCTTCTTTCGTGAATTTTATCGCATTATTGAGCAGATTGGTAATCACTTGTGTTAATCGATTTTTCTCTGAACGGATACAACATTCCGGAAGATACTCGTCAAATTCAATTTCGACCTTTGCGGAAGTCAGTCGTAAACAAGAGGTTTGTTCTAATCCTCGCATCAAAGCGTTCAAGTCAAATTCCGAATAAGCAAACTCAATCGAACCGGACTCAATCTTGGAAAGATCTAGAATATCACTAATTAATTGCAAAAGTAAGGTGTTATTATTCTCGATAATATTAATGTATTCCCGTTTTTCCTCTTCAGTTTCCGTCGATGCCAATATATTAGAGAATCCGACGATAGCATTCAACGGGGTACGAATTTCGTGGCTCATGTTAGCAAGAAAGGCTGATTTTAACCGGTTGGATTCTTCCGCATGTTCTTTCGCATCACGCAAAGCCAGTTCCATCTGTTTTCGAGTGGTAATCACAACCGAAGATCCCACCAAAGATAAAGGTTTCCCATTTTTATCCCACTGATCCACGGTAGCCTGAGCCTCTACCCATTCGTAAGAATAATGATGTTCTCTTTTATCCAATACCCGGTATTCCTCCCTGATCTTGGCTACTTTCCCGGCAATTAAAGCCGAATAAGCCGCTTTTACACGTTCCCGATCGTCTTTGTGTATCTTTGAAAAATACTGTTCTTCAGGAACCGCTAAAGAATCCTCATTATCAGTACAATGTTTTAGTTCAATTGGACGATTCACATCACACAAGACGGTATGTCTTTCCAAATCCCAACGCCAAGGAGTTATATTCGCCACGTCAAGAGCCATTGACAATTTATAGTTCACAGATTCCAACATGGATCTTGTTTTCCGCAAATCAGTAACGTCCACGCAAAAAATATCGACCATTCCTTGTTCCGTGGATGCGATATTTATTATTTCATAGTATTTCTGTGTTGCACTGTAATAATATTCAAAGGTAAATGACTTTTTCTCGATAAACATTTTTTTGTACAACACGACGAACTCGTTATATCGACTTCCCCGTAATTCACTACCTTTTTTACCTACCACCTTCTCCGCTTTGGCAAAACATTCTTCAAACATCGGGTTTACTTCTTCCACTTGATAATCCACGACATCCCCTTTGGCATTATAAATCAACCGATGTTTCATGTAAGCCAACGGCATATTCGTGAAAAGCGCTTTATATTTTTCCAAAAGAACCAACTCCCGATCGTGTAACACTCTCTCTTTTTTCAACAACCGTAACCGTATCCATAACAGATACGTGATAAATAGTAATACGATAATGGCTAGTAACATATAACGAGCCTGCTCCCAAAATCCTTCCGGAGCAAATAAATAAACCGCATTATCCGGATACAAAGAAGTCGGGATTCCGGCCTTCTGAAGAATCGGATAAGAGAGATAATAATTCGGTTTTCCCGCCACTTGCAAAGGAATATCTTTTGCCTCCTTTCCATCCAAGACCTCCCTTAACGTCCGCATGACCGTATGTGCAAAATCTTTGCCCAAGTAGAAATATCCTCCAGCCATATCCCCGTCATAGATTCCATTATCTTCCAACGTGAAGACCGGGTGATTATCGAAATAACTGATAGCTTTATGGTTGTTCGTGGACAAATATTTATTTCCGGCAATTTCCTTACGTTGGACCCATGAAAAATAAAGTAACCCGACCTCATTCACGTCATATGAATAAATGGAATCCAGCATTTGATCCATATTTATCTGCCCTTCAATAAAATAAGACACATCCAAATCCGGAAAATATGTCTCGCACACGTGTCTCATGTTCTCCCGTATCTGCGCACTCACGTAGTGTCTATCCGATATCAAGACAATCTTCTTCATGTTCGGGAGCAATCGTTTCATTTCGTCAATCGTTTCACGGATATAAACGGGACACTCGATAAGAGTAACATTCAATCCGTTCAATTTATCCTGTAAAGGGATAATATCCTTCGGGTTGATCTCTTCTCTTTTCAACATGACATCCAACGGACTGACATAATCTTCCCGCACACAAAGAATAACAGGAATATCTTTCCAGATTCCTTTAAAAACATCCTCGAACACGCACCAGATACTATTTCCCAACATGACAATACACCTGGGAGCGGTATCATATTTTGCCAAAATATAATCCCTCCTTTTCTGCAATCCCGCCATACTATCCACCAAAAGCATGTCCAAGGATTCAACCCAAATATCTTCTTTTATCGAATGATCTTTCCGTATACTGTCGATAGCGTGGTTTGCCCACACGTCAGATTCTGCATAAGAATTCAGAATTAATATATACCCTCGATCATGGATATTCGCTTTTGTCAAAAAAACATGACAACAACAAATAAACAATAAGCTTATCCGCAAAACATTTTTCGTCGACATGACAATTCCCTTTATACAAATATTGTACAAAGGTATAAAATCTATTTATGAACCCATCCTATTTTGCTCGAATTCGGCAATATATTAATTAGTCATTCCCTGCAACTCTTCCCAATATTCCAAAGCCCGTCGAGTATGAGGGATCACGATGGTTCCTCCCACCAGATTGGCAACAGAGAATATTTCGAACAACTCTTCCGTGGTTACCCCATACTGATGACATTTTTCCAAATGATATTTGATACAATCATCACAACGCAACACCATTGACGTCGCTAATCCCAGCATTTCTTTTACTTTTGAGGATAAAGCACCGTCCATATATGTATTGGTGTCCAGATTATAGATCCGTTTGATCACTTTATTATCGGCAGCCAGTATTTTCTCGTTCATTTTAGCCCGGTATGCCCGGAATTGCTCAACCATTTCACTCATAATTGTACATTTTACAGCTAAACAAATAATTTCAATATATCGTTGATGTTCGCAAACAACAGCAGAAACAACAGGAAAAACATTCCCACGATCTGGGCGTTCTCCATAAATTTCTCATTCGGCTTACGACGTGTTATCACCTCGTAGAGCAGGAACATCACGTGACCTCCATCCAATGCCGGAATAGGCAAGAGATTCATTACGCCCAGAATAATAGACAACATGGCCGTTAATTCCCAGAAAGCCCGCCAATCCCACACGCTGGGGAATATGTTCCCGATAGAAATAAATCCTCCCACGGACCTGAAAGCTTCCGGGTTTTTAAATAATTTGAATTGTTTCAGATAGGATTTGATCCAGTCAAACCCCATATTAATTCCCGCAGGAATAGCACCAAAGAAGGAATATTCTTTCACGGCGTACTCGAAATCGTTTATCACTTTCGGATACACCCCGATCACTTTACCACTTCCGAGAGCAATAGGGATAGAAAGGGTATCACTTCCACGTAAGACTTTTACATTCAATATACTGTCCCGGTGTGAACGAATCAAATCAATATACTCGTCATAGAAAGTAAACGAATGCCCGTCTAATTCCAACACCCGGTCTTCTTCCAGCATTCCGGCATTCCGGGCAGGCGATTCATCGGCAAACCCTTGTATCGAACCGTCATATTTATAACGAGGTGTCAGTAAAGCTATCCGCTTAAACCCTTTCGAGGAATAGGCCAGCATCTCCCCGATTAGCGTAGAAGGAAGATCTATATTCATCATTTGACCATCCCGCATAACCTGTATAGTCTTCGGGTTCTCCATTAAAATATACCCCGGAATTTCAAAGAAATTCTCTACTTTTTTATTGTCCAAGGATAATATCATATCTCCATTTCGCAACCCGGCATCAAGCAACAAAGAGTCGCATACAACTCCATATTTCGCATTCTCGGTAGGCAAGTACTGCTCTCCCCATGCGTAAAGAATCATGATGTAAATGAAAAACGCCAGGATAAAATTAACAAGTACCCCACCGATCATGATGATCAATCTTTGCCAAGCCGGTTTGGAACGAAACTCGTAAGGTTTTGCCGGTTCTTTCATTTGCTCCAGATCCATGGACTCGTCAATCATTCCTGCAATCTTCACGTATCCGCCAAGAGGCAACCATCCCATCCCGTATTCAGTTTCTCCCCTTTTAAAACGAAACAGGGAAAACCACGGGTTGAAGAAAATAAAAAACTTCTCCACTCGTACTTTAAATATTTTTGCCGCCACGAAATGCCCCAACTCATGCAACATAACCAGAATCGAAAGGCTCAACAAAAACTGCAATATCTTTACTAATACATCCATATACCTATTTTAGATTTTAAATTTGAGATTTTAGATTGAGAAACTCTTCTTTTGCTATTCGTCGACCCTCTTGGTCAGAAGCGATATAATCTTCCAAAGTAGGTTGGACAATATAACTCACTTTTTCCATCGTTCGTTCAATCACATCCGACATGGCCGTGAAAGAAATTTCATCTTTCAAAAAGGCTGCCACCATAATTTCATTGGCCGCATTCAACACACAGGGGGCATTCCCTCCTCGATTCATGGCCTCATAAGCCAATCCCAGATTCCGGAAAGTCGTTACATCCGGTTTTTCAAACGTGAGATCAGGATAAATACCAAAATCCAAGCGCGGTATCTCCGAATGTACCCGTTCCGGGTAAGTCAGTGCATACTGGATCGGTAAACGCATATCCGGAACCCCCAACTGTGCTTTTATATTTCCATCCTGAAACTGAACCATCGAGTGGACAACGGATTGCGGGTGTACTAATACCTCTATTTGTGAAGGTTTTACCCCAAACAACCACTTTGCCTCGATCGCCTCGAAACCTTTGTTCATCATGGATGCGGAGTCAATAGTAACCTTTGCCCCCATGCTCCAATTCGGATGTTTTAATGCCTGTGCTGCCGTTACGGACTTCAAATATTCATAATCCCGTCCTCGGAAAGGTCCCCCGGACGCCGTTAATAATATCTTCTCCACCGGATTGTTATGTTCGCCCACTAAACACTGGAATATAGCCGAGTGTTCGGAATCCACGGGTAATATCGCCACCTTGTATTTCTCAACCAACCGGTTAATTAAATCTCCGGCAACAACTAAGGTTTCCTTATTAGCCAGAGCAATCGTCTTACCCGCCTTAATCGCATTAATCGTGGGTAACAACCCGCTATACCCAACCATGGCTGTAACAACCACATCAATCGTGGATGTTTGCACGACCTGAGCAATGGCTTCACTCCCGGCATATACCTTTATATCCTCGTCCTTCAACAACTCAGTTAACTCGGAATATTTTGCTTCATTTCCGATCACAACCATGTTAGGCTTAAACTTTCTGGCTTGTTGTGCCAGTAATTCCACCTGATTATTTGCCGTGAGAACTTCTACATTAAACCGCTCCGGATTAGCGTCAATCACCTGCAATGTCTGCGTTCCGATTGACCCGGTAGATCCCAATATTGCTATATTTTTCATTTCAAAACAATCTCCAAAAACACTATTTGCGAATCATTTAAACTTAATGAATGTTTCCGGATTCAATGCTTTTCCCGCTTGCCACAACTCAAAATGCAAATGCGGTCCGGTTGTCTCTTCGCCCGTGTTCCCTACCACTGCAATCGCCTCTCCCGCACGGACAAAATCTCCCTGCTTTTTCAACAATACCGAATTATGCTTATATACTGAAACCAGATTCCCATTATGCTGTACTTGAATCACGTAACCCGTCTTAATTGTCCAATCCGTGAAAATGACCACGCCATCCAGCACGGACAAAACATTTGAATTTTGCTTGGCCACCAAATCCACCCCGTAATGACGAGTCGTTTCATCAAAATGATTGGTTACCACCCCATCCAATGGTGAGAAGAAATGATAAAAATCATCATCGGAAGAACTGACATGCCCAAGGGTTAAATTGTATTTTTCTTCTTTTTCCACGATTTCCCGAAAACCGGCCTCTTCTTCCGACATACCTAACATTGAAGTATCATAGGTTACCTTCACATTCTGTTGCATCGACACGAAACTCGTCGTGTCCAAGTTTTCGTCTCTCAAAATAGTTTGTATGGAATGAAGAAAACGATCCTTCTTCTGCACTTCATTCAATAGAGAATCAACCCGTAAAGCGTTTTGTGTAATCTGACGTCTCAACTGTTGACTCGGGTAACCCGGGATGAACTCCCGCAAATTCGTGAAAGCAATCAGCATGATCGTCAATATAATCAAGACGACGGCTAATGTACTTAATGCCGTGAGAACGTGTAACGGAGAGAGCCGAAGGTGCATTACCTCCTCGTAAGTAGACTCGTTAAATATCGTCAACTTATAGCGATTCCTCAGCTTATTCCAATATTTTCGTTTTTTACTGCTCATCCAATTATTTTTAGCCTTCAAAAATAGTATAAAAATCCAACTTTCCCAGCCAGAGGATTCATAAACTTTATCGTGGCAATTGAAAAATGAGTCAGCTCTTGAATCAATTCGTGGTTTTGATAATCTCCGGGTATTGATAGATTCGCAAATTAAAATAAGGAATCACGGCTAACAGGTGATCGAATATGTCGGCCTGCACCTTTTCATACGCCACCCACTCTTGTTTTCGGGAGAAACAATACACCTCTAAGGGAATGCCTGTTGCTGTCGGTTGTAATTGCCTGACCATGTATGTCATACCCATATTTAGATCCGGGTTTGCCTCCAGCTTACGTACCGCATATTGCCGGAATATGCCTAAATTAGTCAACCTTCTCTCGTCCAACACGTCAGATTTTCCTTTATTCTGCTCGTTTAACTTCGGCAACATATCTTCAATATACCCTTTCAAGACATTTGATTTCCGTAAAGTATCGATTTCCTCATCCGAAAGGAAATGAACAGAGAGCATATCTATATTAATATAACGCATGATCCGACGACCGGCAGCCTCCTCCATTCCCCGCCAGTTCGTGAAAGAAGCGGACACTAACTGATAGGTGGGAATCGTCGTGATCGTCATATCCCAGTTTTGTACTTTCACTGTATACAAGTTGATCTCCAACACCGTCCCGTTGGCATTATTGCTCGGCATCACGATCCAGTCCCCGATACGCACCATCTGATTGGCCAGTAATTGAACTCCGGCCACAAAACCTAATATCGCATCTTTGAATATCAACATTAAAACCGCAGCAAACGCCCCCAACCCGACCAGTAAATTACGAGGGGACTCCCCGATAAACTCGCTGACAATTGTTATGATAATAGCTGAAATCACGAAAATTTTAATCACCTGCACGAAAACTTTTATCGGACGATCTTTCGCTATCGGGTACGAATCGTAAATTCGGTTTATCGCATCCAGCACGGCAACAATCACGAAACCGGCAACCACGAGTATCCAAGCCACGATAAACCGATGAAAAAGTTCTATATGTTGCCATTTCCCGTACACGATTTTAAAAGCAAAATCTATAAATATAGGCGGTATCAGATTAAATATTTTCTGAAAAACACGCTCCTCGAAAAAAATATCATCCCATTTGGTTTTCGTTCGACGCACCATTCCCCCGATCACCCGGGTTATCCCTTTACGCAGAAAAAATGTAAATAAAAAAGCAATCAGACAAATTACCGCAATCTGCAAGAGGACCTCTACCGCCGAGGCCGTGGAAGGGTCTTTAATCCCCAAATTCAACCAAGAAAACCATTTGTTTATATCTATTTTCAACAGCATCATATCTTTCCTAAACTTTTACAAGCGTATACGATAAACAGCCGGATAAGTTAAACCCCATTAACAACGAATCGTTCTAAATAATCTAAAAACCCCTCTATTTTTCCCTATTTTCACACTTAACCCCTAAATTAACGTTAAAGAATTAACGTATCAGAACAAAATTACTTACACTTTGCTATATTTGCAGACACAAACATTAAAACATTAAAATAATTCGTATGGCAAAAAAATTATTAATCGTGTGTGCTTTATTGGCATTGATCAGCACAAACCTGTTCGCCCAATATGACATGAAGGCACCACTTCCCATGGATCCGAACGTTCGCATCGGGAAACTAGCTAATGGATTGACTTATTACATCCGCCATAACGCGGAACCCAAAGAAAGAGCAAGTTTTTACATCATCCAAAACGTAGGAGCAATTTTGGAAAATGACGATCAAAACGGTTTGGCTCACTTTTTGGAACATATGGCATTTAACGGGACAAAACACTTCCCAGGCAGAAAAGGCATCACCGATATGTTGGAAAAACATGGTGTTGAATTCGGAAGAAATGTAAATGCTTACACGGCACAAGACGAAACTGTTTACAACATCAGTGAAGTTCCCACAACCAATCCCGGCTTATTAGATACTTGTTTACTTGTACTTCACGATTGGTCTCACTACCTTCTATTAGTTGATGAAGAGATCGACGGGGAAAGAGGGGTCATTTCCGAAGAATGGAGAACCAGAAGAAACGCCGGCTTCCGCGTTCGCAACCAAATCATGCCGGTACTATTAAAGGATTCCAAATACGCCCAAAGAGATGTTATCGGGGATTTGAATATCATCAAAAATTTCAAATATCAGACTCTCCGTGATTACTATCACAAATGGTATCGTCCGGACTTGCAAGCTATCGCTGTTGTCGGAGATTTTGATGTTGACCAGATGGAGAAAAAAGTAAAAGAATTATTCTCTAAAATCCCAACCCCGGTAAACCCGGCCAAGAGAGAAAATTTCACGGTAAATCCTCACGATGAAATTTATTTCGTATGTGCAACTGACAAAGAGTTAACCCAATCTTCCGTTAGCGTATACATTAAATACCCGGCTCCGACCAAAGAAGAAAAGAATCACCAATACATGAAAAACGGTATTCTTCAATCTTTCTATAACACAATGTTAGGACAACGTGTTTCTGAATTACTTCAGAAAGGCAACCCTCCTTTCATCTCTGCCCAAGCAGGATTCGGTGGTAATATTGTAAGAGGCTGGAACACCTATATTATTTCGACTACCGCGAAACCCAATGAAGAAGCAGGAGCATTAGAAGCTATTTATCGTGAAAATGAAAGAGTAAAAAAATTCGGTTTCACGGAAGGTGAGCTTGAAAGAGCAAAAACCAATATGTTAGTAGGATTAGAATCCGCTTACAAACAAAAAGACAAAACAACTTCCGAAGACTATATCGGTGAAATGCAATCTAACTTCCTAGAAGGAGAACCGATCGTTGACTTTGATTATTACTACAATTTTGCTAAAAACATTATCCCCACCATTACAGTAGATGAAGTTTCAGCTTTAGCAAAACAATACCTTAACCGGAAAAATATGGTAATCGTGGTGCAAGGTCCGTCCGAAGGAGTTAAACACATCACGAAAGAAGAGGCTATTGCCACTTTGGATAAAGTTGAAAACGCTAACTTAGAACCTTACAAAGATCAGTCTGCAGAAGCTGCCTTGATCACGGAAGACTTGAAAGGTTCCAAGATCATCTCTACCAAAAAATTACCACAATTCGATGCAGAAGAATGGGTATTAGAAAATGGAGCAAAGGTTGTATTCCGCAAAGCAGATTACGAAAAAGACCAAGTACAAGTCGCTTCTTACAGTAAAGGTGGTACCTCATTATACGATGTCGACAAACTGGCTTCAGCCATGGTTACCGATCAATTTATCGGAGCTTACGGTTTAGGCGATTATGACGCTATTACCTTAAGAAAATTACTGACTGGCAAACAAGCACAAGCAGGTGTTAGTATCAGTGGACTTTCCGAATCCGTTGGCGGAGCATCTACCCCGAATGATTTCGAAACTTTAATGCAATTGATTTACCTGCGTTTCGAGAAACCTCGTTTCGACAAAGAGGTTCACCAAACCATGATGCAACGTAACTACGCCGCTATCGAGAATTCTGCTAATAATCCTCAAAAGATTATGCAAGACTCCGTTAGCATGATCATGAGCAATTATAGCCCGAGAACATTGTTGTTCGGTAAAGAATTTTTGGATAAAGTCAGTATTGAACAAATCGAGGAGATCTACCGCGACCGTATCAAAGACATCAGCGACTTTACATTCTTCATCGTGGGTAACATCGATGCAGAAACCGTAAAACCATTGGTTGAAAAATACTTTGGATCTGTAAAACCTTACAACCCGATAGAAAATTGGGTAGATCGGAAAGTAAGAGGACCGAAAGGAAAGACTGAAAAAGTCATCGAACTAGAATTAACAACTCCGAAATCAACCGTTATCACCAACTTCTCCAAAGAAATGAAAACAAGCATTCATGACAATCTTTGCTTAAACATCTTAAGGGGAGTTATGGATCAAAGGTACTTAACTAACATTCGCGAAAAAGAAGGAGGAACCTATGGTGTCGGTGTTCAAGCTGGCTCTTCTAAAGAACCGTATGAAAGCTACAGCATGACCATGAGCTTTGATTGCGATCCGGATAAAGCAGAACACTTGAAATCATTAATCTATGCCGAAATCGACAAATTAATGAAGGAAGGTCCGACCCAAGAAGAGATCGACAAGGTAACTACTATCCTGAAGAAAAATAATGAACAAAGCAAACCTCACAATGCATATTGGATGAGTGCAATTCAAACTTATTATCTTCGTGGAATTGATGTTACCGACCCGAAAAACTTCGATAATATTATTGACAAGATCACAACAAAAGACGTGAAGAAATTCACCCAAAAATTATTCAAGGGAGCCGATGTTGTTGATATGATCTTCCAACCGAAATCAAAATAAAATTAGGTTGCAATTTATATAAAAAGAAACGTCCGGGAATTATTCCCGGGCGTTTTTCATTCATACAGAATTTCATCAAATGATAAGTTCGAATTACTCCTCTTCTACTCCATCTGCCTTAAACTTAAATTGTTTTGCCACCCTAAAAATAACTTTTTTATTTTCGGGGTACAAAACAACTTTTTGGGTTGAAAGAACATATCGATGACGAACAGCACATTTTTTCACGTTGAAAGATCCAAAGCCCGATAACCCCACATGCCCTTCCTCTTTTAGCCCTTCTAACATTGTACTGAAAATTTCATCAAATACCATTGTCACATCTTTTTGTGACATGCCATTTTTTTGTGCCACAATTTTAACTATTTTTCTCTTGTCCATATCTAATTGTAAAATGATTTTTCCTCACACGATAAATACTGCCCCATGTCAGTTCAACATTTATTCCTAACAAAGTTAGAGATTAAAAGATAAAACACAATATTTTTTCACCCAAAACACGACAATATAGTAAATATATCTACAAAACACTTTCCCAACAAACCTATTTAACCGAGAATTCCGTTTTTTAAAAGATTCCTTAAATAATTTACCAATTCTTATTTAAGGAAAAAAGACTATGTAACTTTGTATGAAAACAATAAAGGGGCAAAATAGAATAAATCAGCAGAAGATGAAAAAGGAAACAAAAACAATTCGTTTGATCTATCCTCAATGGCAAGGTGCCAATATCGTAAAATTGATCACCGAGGTTGAAAATCCCAACGATGCCTCAAGAGGATATTTCCTGGGAGCACAACTCTTAAATTTTCTGGCCCCGGACAATGGTCAAGAAACACTAACAGTTCCAATTTCGACTGAAATCACGGACCGAAAGGTGACAGACGGAGTCCTCGACCGGGATATTATAGTCCGTCAAACAAGAGCTGCATTAGACATACTACACGTCAGTAATCCCGATAAAATCGTAACACTCGGCGGAGAATGTTCGGTCAGTGTCGCTCCCTTTACCTACTTGACTCAGAAATACAAGAACGATGTTGCCCTAATTTGGATTGATGCACATCCCGATATCACGCTTCCCGGAGACATCTATCCCGGATTTCACGCCATGGCCGTAACAGCCTGCATGGGATATGGAGACACCAAAATTCTAGCGGAATTACCCACCCGATTTACTCCATCAAACTATTATTCGTGGGATTACGCAACTGGGAACGTGAAGAAATCAAAGAACGCCAAAAGCAATACGGAATAAAGCATCTCACGCCAAAAGATGTTGCACGAAACAGTGATGCGATCAAAACTTGGTTGAAATCATGCAAAGCATCGAAAGTCGTTATCCATTTTGATATGGATGTACTTGATCCTGCCGAAATCATCGCTGCTGTTGGTACAGACCCCGATGGGATGAAAATAGAAGAAGTCATTCGGGTAATAAAGGACATTGCTGCAGAAAAAGAATTAGTAGGCCTGACAATTGCGGAACCCATGCCTCGCACGGCAATCAGGATCAAAAATATGTTACATCAATTACCTCTATTATAATAAAAGACAAGTCACAAAATTTTATTTCAAAATAACGCCCCCCCCTACCAAGAGAAACTAAAAGATGAATCTGCAACCTGTAGCCTGTAACTTGCCGAAGGCGAACATTTGTCCATAATTACTCTGTGTAGTTTCCTAAAATTGGTTTACTAGATTTGACATTCAATAAATTGTAAAATGCTTCTCGTACTCATAGAACTGT
>OGKG01003802.1_pt1 | contig 13556 bp, 9 predicted proteins | sample 1572201 | NCBI WGS metagenome assembly OGKG01 (sample SAMEA2582146, study PRJEB24529) | metagenome | biome: Human gut stool | place: China | collected 2011 | reverse complement strand
CCGCGTCGTCTCCCGCGAAGGGTGCCGACGGCGCGCTTTTTCGAAAGAAAGAGAGAGGGTTCATTCGGTTGTTTACACTAGGTGTTTCGGAATTCAAAATTATCCCATAAAACGACATAAATAACGGTATCGTTCGGGAAAGTAGTCGTGCAGGAGACTTAATCTGTTCAAAATAAGCGATATGATATTCTGTTCCGTCCGTAAAATAGTAGATGGAATTCCGATTTGTCGTGCGATACGCTCGCGACTTTTTGTCCGAACTCCGGTCGGTCCCTTGTTTGGCAAGCCTGCGGAAACGAAGGCGGGAATCTACTTTATTCGAAGCCGGCCGAAAGAGGAATCCGCTGCCTTCTAATATTTTGCAACGTAACAAGAACTCTATTTTTCTCTTGAGATTGAATTCGAAGCGCTTTATGGAATAAATTTGCAAACTGATAAATTGATAAACCCCGCTATCCCTGATCGTTCCATCCGGCATGATTTCGAAAAAGAACCGGACTTCGACCCAAATCTCACCCGCAATGAAAAAGTTACTTGCATCCTTATTCTTTGTCTTCACGACGTTGTTCACGTATGGACAGCAGTTTCATGTGGCATCCTATAATGTCCGGTATGCGAACCCGGCCGATGAACAACGAGGCAATGGGTGGAGCCAGCGATGTCCGGTCATCTGCAATCAGATCGCCTACGAGTCGTTCGACCTGGTCGGCATGCAGGAGGTTCTTAAATCCCAGTTCGACGACTTGTCGAACCGTTTGTCTCGTGACTACGGTTGTATCGGAGTCGGCCGCAACGACGGCAAAACGTCCGGCGAGTACGCTCCGATATTCTATAAAAAAGATCGCTTCATCTTGCTGGATTCCGGCTGTTTCTGGTTGTCGGAAACTCCCGATAAGCCGAGCGTGGGATGGGATGCGAAATATCCGCGTATTTGCAGTTGGGCACAATTGCAGGACCGAAACACCGGAAATACCCTGTACTTCCTGAATACGCATTTCGATCACGTCGGAAAGCAGGCTCGGAAGGAGAGCGCCTGCATGATCGTGAAGTGGATCCGCAGGCATTCGGACTGCGGAGAGACGATTCTGGTCGGAGACTTCAATGTGGATCAACGCAGCGAAAGCTACCGGGAACTCGTAAAGACTGGATTCCTGACGGACTCTTTCGAAGCGGCACCCATTCGCATGGCTGCCACCGGAACGGTCAACGGATTCGACCCGCAGAGATGGACCGGCCAGCGTATCGACCACGTTCTGGTCACTCGAGGCATCGAAGTCCTCCGCTACGGTTTGCTAACGAACCCCTATTGGTCGGTGGACTGCGCGGGAAATCGGGAAGCCCGCCTGCCGTCGGACCACTATCCCGTCAGCGTATACCTAACGATTCCGTAACTCACATCCGGTTTCCACGAGAAATTCACGGCAGATGTTCCGATCGACAATCCCCTATGAACTTTTAACGATATCATGAAAATATGAAAAATGCCATTACAACTCTTTTGACACTCCTCGTGCTGGTTTCGTGCAGGCCTCATCGTACCGGCTCGGGGATGATGTTCGAAACAGATTGTCCAAAAGTGAACGAAGCGTGGGAATTGGCCGTGAAGACGGTCCGTTACAATATTCGCGACAGCATTCTGGCGGCAGGTGCCGACTATGGCGGAGAGTGGACCCGCGATGTGGCCATCAATACATGGAACGGGACGGATCTGTTCATCCCCGAGGTGATGGAACGCTCCCTGTGGCATGTAACCGACGGGCGACGAACCGTCGGACATCAATATTGGGATAAGATCATTTGGGTGCAGGGAGCCTATTATCACTATCTGCTTACCCGCGATACGAATTTCCTGAAAGAAGCCTATATCTGCTCGCGCAATACGATGAAACAGCTCGAGACGGTGGCTTACGATCCGAGCTACGGCCTGTTCACGGGACCCTCGGTGTTCAACGACGGCATATCGGCATTCGAAGAACCCATTTACGATGCATCCAAACCGGACCTTTCGGGCGTCATGCGGCATAATACGCAGAATATAAAGTGTCTGAGCACGAACTGTGTTTATTATATGGCGTATCGGGCTTTGAACGAGATGCACCGGATATTAGGAGAAACCGAGCATGTCGAGTATGCAGGCAAAGCTGAAACATTGAAGGAAAATATCCGCCGAAATTTCTTCAGTCCGCGGGGAAAACTCTATTATGCTATCGACGAGCAAGGCGGAGTTCATAAGCATCAGGAGGCATTGGGAAATGCCTTTGCCATTCTCTCCGGTATCGTAACCCCTCTGGAAGGACACTTGACGCTGATTCGAAACGAAACGACCGAGTACGGAGTCCCTTCGATCACGCCGACATTCAAGCGATTTTCCAAAGAGCGTCCCGGACGGCACAACCGTTTGATCTGGCCCTTCGTCAATGCCTTTTATGCAGAAGCCGCCTTGGTGACCGGTGACTGGGATATTTTCGAACACGAATTCAGGGCGATGGCGGCCTTGGCGTTGGATGAAGATAAGGGAAATTACAATTTCTATGAGATATTCGATCCCGAAACAGGGAAACCGGAAGGTGGAAATCAGGCCGGCCGCGCCGTATGGCACTCCCGCCGCCACCAGACTTGGTCGGCGACAGGATACATGACTATGGTCTGTCAGGGTATCTGCGGCCTTCGTCCAAATCCGGACGGCATAGAGATACGGCCCTATCTGCCGAGAGGAATCAATCGGCTGTCTATCAAAGGACTAAAATTCGGGAAGATGACACTCGACATCGACTTGCAGGGACAAGGTTACCGAATCGTCGATTTCCGGGTCGACGGCCGGAAATCCGCGAATCATTTCATCGCGGCGGACGAGACAGGACGGCGACACATCGAGATCCGGTTGGATCGGCCTCGATTCCCGTGATCGCGCCAACCCTACACGCGTCTGCCCGAAAGCGGTACGGAGAATCCTCCGCACCGCTTTTTCTTTGCCCGAAGGTAAAGAACGCTCATACGGCCGTTCGATTCTGAAATATCCCGCAGCATTCCCTTTTCCCGTTCGGATCACTTGCTCGTGCCGACACGTTCTCCGCCGATCTTTCGCACCCGGATTTCGAAATCATCGCGTGAGACGAGTGCGCAATTGCGCACTTTCGTGCGATAATTATATACGGTAGAGATCGAGCAGCGCAGGAACGAAGCGATCTTGGCACTATCGGTAATACCCAGCCGCAGTAACGCGTAAATGCGAAGTTCCCTGTTCAAAAGATGCCCGGATTTGGGAACGATCTGTTCATCTTTTTTCAACAGGGCATTGAAATCGGAGACGAAATTGGGATACATCCCCAAAAATATGTTGTCGAAATGGGTATACAGTTCGTCTATTTCATGTTCGATCAACCGGTTCGATTTCAATTGCTTGAAAAGTTCCTCCATTTGCCGGTTTACAGCCAGCCTGTTCAACGATTTACGGTAGGTTTCGAATTTGTCGATGTAGTTCGAATGCAGGTCGAAGAATTGAGTGATATACTGTTCCTTGACCATATTCGATTCGGTAAGCAGACTATTCGTTTCGATGATTTCCCGGTTTTGCTCCGTCAGTCGGACATTGCTCTCGGAGAGTCGCTCCTTGATCTTGGATATATTTTTCATCTGTTTGAGGATCTGAGCGATAAGCAAAATAAGAGATAGGGACAACAAACTGATGAGTAGTAGCGACCACTGAAGGTTGTGTTTTGCAGCGGCCTCTTTATCGCGAAATGCGGCGTTGACCATCGTATAAAACTCCGCCATTTGCGTGGTACGAACCTGCGCACCGCCGAATACGGCATCCTCGATGGCAGACTGGGCATATTTGAAAGCCCGTTTCTCATCGCCTGCGTCGAAATAGATAAGTGCTAGATTTTGAAGGGCGGAGGTCTCCTTGATAGCGCACCGGATGTCCGTTATGGCAGAAATCGTGTAGTATTTCTTGGCCAGATCGAGTCGGTTCATCCGTTGGTAGAGTTTGGCCAGCTGATGATTCGAACTGGCATAATCGGGAGTGTCTCTCGGCGTTTGAGCGAGAAGGTCCGCAAGTATCCTTTCGGCAAGAGCGTAGTTCGACGGATCGGCGCTGTTCATAAGCTGTGTCACGCGATTCGAACGATACGTTCTGGATCGGGGAGCAGCTGTTTTCATTAGCGAATCGCGCAGCGCCGTCTTGATATCATGGTATTTGTTCGAGCTGGCCAGACCGTAATGGTCGTAAAATTGGATGCAGACTTCGTAATACCTGCTGAGCATCTCTTCGGGAAGCTGCGAAGGATCGATCGATTTCAGAACCGCCTGGGAGTCGATATACCGGCCGGAGAAAGAGTATAACGGCGCCAGTTGCAGCAGCGATTGATATATTTTTCGAGAGGATTTGAGTTCGCGAGCGATTTCGAGATTCCGCTCGACGTAGCGCACCGCCGAATCGAGGATGTATTTTCGGTACTCCTCATAGAGTTTCAGATTTATATCGTACTCATGTTCTGCGGAGAGCGAATCCGCTCGAAGCATCCGTTTTGCCTCTTCGATCGTTCGGTCTTTTTCCCGGATGAATGATACCTTGTTGTCGATAGCATGATCCAGGCAATCGGTCAGTTCGTCCGGCTTTTCACCGTAACAACCTGAAAGTCCGGATAAACATATCAGCAAAACTACGTGAAAGAATCTTGTTTGTGCTGACGACATACCGAGCTTCATATCTTAGGAGTTTATATTTGATGTCATCAGTATTTCATTAAAATCAGGACACTGATGAACTGATTTGACAAATCTACTGCAATATCTGAAAGATGTTTTAGTACCTGGTAGGGGCTCTTCTCAATTATACAAATTCAATATGCTTTGACAAATTTACTAACTTCAATGAGAATAATCGTATCTGATATAAGATTTATGTAGTTTATAAAGACGGTTCCCGACAATCAATCTATTTAAAACTTGATTTAAAGGCTTCATAAATCTCATCAAGTGAATAACCGGGTATGGGAGACCCCCAGAAAGAGTTACTGTGCCCACCTCCTTCACCATCTTCGGAAGGATAAACGATAACCGGAGGGATCATCACACTCGTCGAATCACGGGCCTCCATTCCATCGAGATCGACCAACCGGATCGGATTATTCCCGCAGAAAACATACGGACTATGGTATTGCTGCAAGGGATCCTGCGAGAGCCACCGCCCGTTAAGTTTGTTGTAACAACGGGCACCGTAGTCCGAGAACGGCAAGCCTGCGAATGCCTGATCTTCCTTGCCGTTGAACCGGTCTCGGTTATCTGAAACAGGCAACGAAGGCGTTACCCAGCGTTTTCCGAAAGGCTGGTAGTCGTTGCGTTCGAGGACGTTGTTTTGGTCTGTCGCCACGACACGCACGCTTCCCAAATGATCGGTCAGGAAATAACGAACCTCGGTTTCATCGTCGACCGTCCCCACGATTCGTCCGCCGCCGAACGGCGTACTCTCGAATACACGGTCGCCTCCGGCATCCGCACGGTATGTAAAAGAACCTCGATACGCAAAACTGCAGTCATCGGCATTCACCGCAGAGAGTTTCGTACCATCTGCAAGGTACGAATATTTCGCGACAATCGTATCGTTCCGCATGGCTTTTTCTAACAGATTCAGACTGTTGTATGCAAAATTCGTTTGCAGTTCCATGTCGTATGTCAGATTGCCGTTGCGGTCGTGCGCATAACGTGAATGCAAGATGATCCCCGGTCGACAGGACGTATGACCGCACTCGTATCGATGGAGATTTCGGCATCCAACGCGGCAGTTCCATTGTCCTCTGTAACCTTCTCCGGCACCACGATAGCCGGCCCTCCGGGATGAATCTCGATTTCATCCCACGCGATTACCTTGTCTTTCTCCATCCGGTCGAGCCGATTGCCGATGTAGGTATACTGACGGTTGCTGGACTGAACACCGTCCGCATAACGGATCAGCGTCAGCAGGTTTCCATTGCGGTCATAGGTAAGGAAACGTTCGACATTCTGCTTGTTCAATTCCCCGTTCACATACTGAGTCGTGTTCGCCAGCCGCGAGAGGCCGTCGTAGGTGAAGACATATCGGTTCTGCGGGCCGTCGCCGGACGGGTCTCCCTTGTGCTGCCACTGCCACGAGGTGATATTTCCCGTATAGGAGTGTCCGAGCGACATGTCGAACAGCTCGCTGCTTTTCTTGGTCAGCCAGCTTCGGATGTCGTATTCCGACTGTTCAGCGATCGCCGACGTCCCCTCGCCCAGACGCCGCGCAGCAAGCCTTCCCAGCTCGTCGTACTCGTAGTAGACAACAGCCTCCTCGCCGCCGTTTACCTGTGTCGTCTCGTTTAATAACCGCCCGCGATCGTCGTAGGTGAAGGTGCGGTCGATGTCGTCGGTCTTGCCCGCGCGGGTGTAGCTTTCGCGTTGTGCGATGAGGTTTCCCACGAAATCGTAGCGCTTCGAGGTGCAGAGGATGCCGTCCTCGGTGTCGCGCTCGACAATCTGGATCAGACGTCCTTTGTAGTCGTAGTAGCAGGCGCGCTGGTGATAGCCCGTGATCGTATCGTTGGCCAGCACGGCGAGTTTCTCGTAGGTCAGCGAACCCGTGGCATTGTCGTAGCGCAGCGATTCACCGTCCGTGGCCGTCAGACCTTCTATCGACTGGAAATCGAGCCCTGCCGCCTGTACCTCCGATGGATAGGTGTCGTAAACATATTTCCGCAACGGTACCGAAGAGCCCAAATAGGGCGGTTCGACAGATTCGATCGGCTCACCGATCGAGACGCCAGCCTGAGACCTTATGGGGATCAATTCCGCTTCGACAGCGAGGCTCTGCTCCTGCACCCGTCCCAATGCATCGTACGAATAGCTTATCCACTGCTTCTTCGCGCGTAGATTGCCGTCCTGCGACACTCGAAGACGGTCTCCTTCGTCGTAGCGCATATACTCCGCCTCGCGTCCGGGCATTCGTTTCTCGACCATGAGGCCGCGATCGTTGTAGGTGTAGACGTAGCAATACTTTTCGGCGAAATCGTCGTCGACGGGGACTGTCAGCGAATCGCTGAGCAGGTAACTGCCTTCGGGCGTGACGACCCACCGCAGCCGGCCGTAATCGTCGTAGACGGAGTAGGTGTCGATCGGTTCGTCGTCATCGAACGTGCGGCTCAGCAGCGTCCGCCCCAGTCCGTCGGTGAAGCTCTGCACGACATGATCGTCGGGATCGGTCGTCACGGTGCATGAGAGCGTTCCGGCGTCGTGGCACCCCTCGCAGACCAGTTCGCCGTCGACGCCCACTGCGAGCCATCGCACCTCGTCGGTGTCGTTTGTCCGGTAATCGAACTCGGTGTAGAGGACTTCGTAGTCTTTCATGTAACCGGGCAACGCCTGCTTGCGTACGCGCCCGAGCGGCGACGCCTCGTAGACCTTCTCCGTGAAGGAGCGCTCATAGTCGGAGCTGTATCGTTCTTCATAATAGTTTCTCTGCTCCGAAATCGCCGTACTATTCGGCAGTTCCTCCTCGTCCGAATAATAAGTCGCCTCGAAAGGAAGGTAGGCCGTCGCATCGCTGCGCAGCAGGGCATCGTATACGATCGGCGTCACGATGTTGTACCCGTTGACGGAGGCTCGGACATTCGTCGTTTGCGACGGCAGTCCCAATCCGTTGTAATAGGTGATGTCGGTAATCGTCGTTCCGGTTTCGGAGATCGCCGTTCGGGTCTTGATCCAGTTCGATCCGGAATCTTGTGCCCCGATCCGTCCTGCGGAGCAGAGGAGGAAGGCAAATAAAAGAATATGTCGTTTCATGGGATTGCAGGATTTGTATTACTGGTCGAAGGAATATTCATACTCGTTTACGACCTTGCCTTTGTGGTCGCGCACGCGCATCAGGTGGTTGTGGGCGTTGTACTCGTAGGTGGTTTCACGTCCCGAAGGATCGGTCATCGAGGCCATCCCCACCAGCGGGATGTATGTCGCCGTGGTGACGTGCCACTCCTTGCGGCTGGTTCGCAGGCCGTCGAGCGCCGCAAGATCGCCCTCCGACAGCACGACCGAGGTACGGATACGCTCGACGGTCGCCGCACCCAAGGCGGTCGTCACCTCGTCGTATGCGGCGTTGCGGATTTCGGCCACGAGGTACTGACCCTTGTAGTCCCACAGATAACAGATCGGAGGCTGTCCCACGGCCTGCACCTCGCAAATGTTGCCGTCGGCGTCGTAGCGCAGCGACGCCCGTCCGATGTAATGCGTGTCGGGCGTATAGGCGCCTTTCCCGCCCGTAGAGCTGCGGTTCGAGAAGCGGAACGATGCGGGCGAGAGGTCGAGCGAAGCCAGCGTCGAGAGGCTGTCGGGACGCCCGTAGAGATCGTAGTGGAACGTATCGCCGTGCGTGACGGTCTCGTCGGTGTAGACGACCCGTTCGAGCGGGAGCGAGAGAAGGTTGCGATCGAGCATCGTCTGCACGCTCGACGGCAGGTAGTCTTCGGCGTAGAGCGTCCGCTCGGTGACGGTTCGTCCGTCGGCGTAGGTCGTCTCCTTGCGGCTGGCGGTATAGGGATTCGTGTCGTAATAATAGTTCGTCCGTCGGCGCAGGATGCGTCCGTCGTCTTCGCGCTGCTCGATAACCTCCTCCGAAAGCTGCATACAACCCACGTCGATGGCATTGTAGGAGTAACTATATGTATTTTTATTGTCGTCGTAGGGTGAAGTTGTCAACCGAGGTTGTTCCCGTAAGGAGCCATTCGCTTCGATCTGTACATGCCGGGTAGTTGGCCAGACACGTCCTCTGAAAATTTTCTTAGCCGAGAGATACGGCATATAGGTATAATCTCTGCGGACGAGCCATTCGAAACGACCGTCGACATACTTGTATTGGATGACGGAATCGAGACTTCCTTGATGCCAAGATTCCATTTCCATGGGATAGGGACTTCCGGGGAGTGCTATTGCGGGGCGATTCAGCGAGCCCTCGAGCGGCGGATCGAGCGTATATTTGTAGACGGTTTTTCCGGACAGAACTCCACCTTCGCTTTGGTATTCGGCCACCTCGTCGTACTGGACATGGCTCCCGTCGTCGTAGTTGGTACGATACGTCGTATGAGGATAATATGTCCTGCAACGTAACCGCAGGGTGTTCGTTGTCGCTCCATTGTACGTCTCATAATAGACGATCGTCTGTAAGGTATGGCAATTACCCTGTTCCTCGCTCGTGTCGGGTTCATGACGAATGATGCCGTTGCCGCTTTCATTGGCTCCGTATTCGTAGTGTGTCTGTTTGAGCAACATACTGTCACGATCGAACGCACGGATGTCCCGAATGCGGTAACTCGAGATATAACGGTTTATGCCTGAGCGATCGCAGAACTGGTTGTGGTCGCAGTGGAACTCCGTATAGCCGCCTGTGGGATAGGTAATCGTAAGCAGTTTTTTAGGGGATGCCGTATAGAGATAAATCTCGGATGTGTAGTACGACGGAATATATCTCTCATATTCCGAAAGAGACGTATCGATCAATCTGTTACCGTGACGGTCTCGGGGTGAGCTGCCTTTCTCGATCGTCGTATAATGGCGTGCAATAGCAGGAATTCCGCGGTCGTAGCTGCCCATACGCGCATGTCCCCAGAAATCCGAGAAAGAATCTCCGTAGTGCATCGCTCCATACTCGAATCGATAACGTTGAGCGTCGATCGTCAGTGCGTTCAGGTAACGGCCGTACATCATGGCCAAATTTTCGTCGAGGTAATACCCCGTATCGATGGATTGTGTCAGCAGGATCGTCTTGCGCAGCACGCCTTGCAGATCGTAAACCTCGATACGTGTCAGAATGGGCCTGCGAATCGCTGTGCGATTGGAGTTGTATTGTTCGTAGACGAATTGCAGGGAACCGCCGCGGAATTCGATTCTGTCGATGTAATGGGTGTGTATCGTATTGAGGACTTTGTGGGCAAATTGTGCGCTTTCATCCTGTTCGGGCGCAGTTTCCATCTCCCAACCGTCGGCAATTTCATTGTCTCCTCTCAGAAAATAATCGCACGAAGTATTCATTCCGTAATGCAGCTCCTGTCGGGGCGCTCGAGCCAGCGATTCAAACATTGAAGAGCCGGAACCTGAAATCTCGGCATCGTCGTACAAATCGTGCGATCCCTCCAATTGTCGAACCAGATTGGATTCATAAGGTAGGTACGAGAAGGTGATCGCATCGCTGCCGTCGGCACTCTCGATACGAGTGCATTTCCATGCAGTCGGTGCCGGAGCCTCCATCGCGTTGAAATCTCGCACCCAATCGACGTACTGCGATGAGAAACTGTATCTTGTTCCGTCACTATCCACGATACTAAAATCTGTATTCCCGTTGCGGTTCGCATAATCGATCCTATCGCCGTTCATCGGTACGGTCGTCGGCCCCAGCTCTTTCTCGATGTAGAATGCACCGCTGCTACCGAGAAGCTTATAGTAAAACTTGTCGGGTTCTTCGTCTATATTCTTAATCCACATCGAAAAGAGATGTTGATCCGAAGGAATGATTTCGGGAGTATTCTTGTCGATATTGGTGTAGGATGTGCCCGTAGACAGATAACCCGAGGCGTGAAAATCATCACGGCCGTTGATGATGCGCGAGACCTGCAAGTCGCAGCTCAGCGACCATCCTGCGCCGGCCGCGCCGGCGAGCTGGTTCACTCGCGTGAAGTCGTCGAGGTGGAAACTCAGGTTCACGGGCAGCTCCAGCGATCCCGATCTGACGGTGTAGAGCGGGATCGAGATTTCGGGAATTCCCGTGCGGTGCGAAACGGGATAGTCGATGTACTTCATCATCGACACCGCCGACGGCGGATAGAAATGGACGTCCGTCAGATCGGACGTCTCCTGCGCCTGTACGGACGTCGCTCCGAGAAACAGGAACGACACGGCGCAACATACAAAGGCCGGATGCTTCATAGCCGAAAGGGTTTAGGTTAGAATGAGAATGTGTATGGAGTTCGGTTCGTAAACCGGAAGATGCGCCTTGAACAAAGATAGGGAATCTTTTCGGAAAAAGAGGATGAAATAGCAATGACAGAATTTTCGCAAACTGTTTATAATCAATTTGTTGAAAAATAAAAATCTTACATTTTCCTTACAGACCGTCCAAAGCGTAAAATCGCACTCTTCATTTCCGCTTTTCGGTAAGTCCCGGCATGTCGAATGCAAGCAGTGACGGAGCTGTTCCGCGATACTTTTCCAGAAGACGCAAAGCTGCGGGGAGAAATTTGATCGTATACTCTCCACCCGTTTTGCAGCGGTTACCGTGTATCCGCAGGTGCCCCTTGGTATCCGGTATGATTTGTTCACAGGTCAGATAGCGCATGTCTTTGTAGCAGATTTCCGTAAAACAGGAAAAGAGAAACAGGTCGCGGTGGTATTCGTGTTTGGCACTCTTCAATCGCGACGTCTGAAAAATCCACAGTTCCTCCTCGCTGAGAAAGGTTCTCGGTTCCGTCGGGCAAAGTGCGAACGAATTCCGCGGCATAAGACCGTTGTCGAACGAAATTTTCACCACGTTATTCCGACGATCCATGTAGCGACATACGCTTCCCGCCTTCAAATGGCAGACAGTTTTCAAATAGACGTGGTATTGCTCGATGAACGACTGTTCCAATTCGAGCAGCGGAATATGGTGGAGGTTGTACTCGTGTTTCAGAAAGGCCCGGAGATGCCCGAGCACCGCCCGATAGCGCCACCAGGTACTTTCCGAGCGATCTACGCCGATACGTTTGAAAAGATCATTCGTGTCATGTTCGAAAACCTCCGCAAGAGTCCGCGGTATCGTTCTCCCATACCCAGCCAGACGTTCTTGACCTTTTTCGGCCGTGACGTAGGCATCGTGATCGCAAATCGACCGATAATGTTTGCCGATCTGGATGCGGATATTGTCCAGATGGCGGTTGATGCGTTCCGACTCGACGCATTAGCCTTCGACCCATCCCTCCTTTAACGAACCTTCCACAGTTGCTCCGGAACGTTGATTTCGGCACTGAACTGAGAAATCGTGCCGTTGATCGTGCTGCGGCCCATAACCGGATAGACTGCATGCGGGGTGCTCTTTGTTCGTTTGAGGTAGAACAAGACCTTGAAAGTACTGCGCATAAACTCTGCTTTTTTAAGGTGGACAAAAATAATTTCGGCAGAGTCATCCGGCCTCTCGATATTTCTACCGATATTATGATGAATAACAATCTGAATATCAAATAATATTCTTTAATATACTTTTTGTAGATAGCCGTTGTGATTTTAGGGGCAAAAGGTGGTGCCAAAAGCATCCGCCAGGCGAAACGTCAGGGAACCGCCGACGGCCGTGCCTAAAATGCTGTGCGGACAAACTCGCGCCCGCGTTTTCAACGGCGCAGCCGCAGCCTGTTCTTCTTCCCGCTTTTTCGCAAGGCGGAGCGATGGTGCGCTACGCGTAACGACGATTATTCGTTTGCGTCCGCACATGGCAGGCCTCCGGCCTGCCCGATTGTTCTGAGAAAGAGTCTCTCCGTTGTATGCCTAAGCAAATGAACGGGGCCGGAACCCGAAAGTCCCGACCCCGTCTTTCCGAAACGACCGTTGTCACCTACCAAATGCCTCCCGCCGCCGGTACGGCGGCGGAGCGCACTTCGGCCGAGGCGTCGAGCACCTCCTGCGGCACGGTCTCGACGCGGACGAACTGTTGCACGTCGCCCGCGGCGTGGCTGGCGGTCCATGTCATCGCACTGCCCGACAGGTTGCCGATCTCGTAGGAGTCCGACCACGCCTTCGATCCGGCCGAGGTGCTGTAAAAGCCCCGGATGGTCGAGGCTTCGAGCGAGTAGCTGCCCGTGAATTTCACGGCGCCCACGGCGCTGACGTTCTGGTAGAGCGCATAGGTATTGTCCTCGTGCAGTTCGACATAGACGTAGACCACGTCGGAGAAGGTATAGCTCGTGCCGTCTGGGTTTTGCGCTTCTCCCGTCCAGCTCTTCAACTTCCAGATTCCCGCCACCTGTTCGGTGCTCAGTACGGGCGCCGGCGTATCGTCGCTGCCGCCGCATGCCGTGCAGATGCAGCAGAACGCCAGCAGCGCCGTCCATCGAAAAATGCTCATCGTATTCCTTTTTATCCCCGTTCCCCGCCGTCGGGGTGATGCCGCCTGCCGTCGGGAACGGTATGTTGTGTGTGCAAATATATAAATAATAGCAGCTATATACAACTTTACACCTCGTCAGTTTTCACGTCGCTGTATACGTCCCGCCTGTCGGCGAACCCGCGGCTGCGCCGTGGCCCCCCCCCAGCCTTGGCGCGGACACGTTCCGCCGGAATAGCTGGGCTTTGAAGGAGGGCGATGTAAAATGGAATGCGGCTGCCTGACCAATTCCGGCATCCCGCTGCTGAGGACGGTTAAATCTCCACCAATCCCCGCTTGATGGCGTAGACGACCAGGTTGGCCGTGTTCTTGCATCCCGTCTTTTCGAGGATGTTGGCGCGGTGCTTGTCTACCGTGCGCTTCGAGATGAAGAGTTCGTCGGCGATCTCCTGGTTCGACAGCCCCCGGCAAACCATGACCAGAA
>OGKG01003799.1_pt1 | contig 13567 bp, 8 predicted proteins | sample 1572201 | NCBI WGS metagenome assembly OGKG01 (sample SAMEA2582146, study PRJEB24529) | metagenome | biome: Human gut stool | place: China | collected 2011 | reverse complement strand
TCAGCGTGGTGGGGCTCGGGTTGCCGTCAGCATAGCGGATTTCACCCGTCAGCAGCTGTTCCGTGCCGGTCACACCCAGTAGCCGCACCGTGGCTTTCCACTTGCCGGCATCGTCACCTTCGGTTATCTTGGTGAAGGGCAGCACGACGTTCGAAGCGGCTCCGTAGGTATCGGTAGCGAAGTCGAGTGTTCCGGCTGCACCCGTCAGATGGGCAACAATCTCCGTGATGCGTCCGGCGGCATCACCCGTCGGTTCGACGACAAGCGTCAACTCGCGCACCTGCTGCTTCATCGCGGCGGTCAGCGGATAGTCCTTGTCTTTCTCTATGCTCACCTGTTCCGTATAGGTGAAGAACCACCCCGGGGCATTGTTCATAAAGGCATCCGTGCCTGCCCGGGTTCCTGTGGCTGCGGCAATGGTGGCTGTGGTGCCGTTCACCGTGATTCCTTCAGCCGGGTTCCACACCGCAAGGGTGTAGCTGCCTGGAGCAAACAGATAATCTGGGGTATGAGTGGCGGAAGTCTCCGTACCCGTATAGTCACCCATGGTGACCGTCCATGTGGCAGGTATGTTGATACCCTCACCGCGTGCCGACCAGTCGGCTGTCACCGCAATCTTCCCATAGTCGGGATGCGGTGTGTCGTAAAGCGTGTCCTTCACGCAGGAAGAGAGCAGCACGGCGGCTGTCATTCCCATCATATTTATATATTGTCTTGCTTTCATATTCTATTCCTCCCCCTATTTAGAAAAGTTTCCATACCAATGTCACACCGGCATTGATGGGACCATACCAATCTTTTGTCTCGTTGCCGCGGCGTACACGTACACCGTCGATGACTTCATATTTTTCGAAATCGACATTCAGGTAGCCCAAGCCGAGGTTGAAATCAAGATCTAATGCCTTGTTCAGCCGCAGCTGATAGCCGGCGGTGATGCCGCCACCCATCAGGTCGCCCTGCTTGCCTGTTTCGGAGAGCTTGTAGTTGAACTGTCCAGCCTTGAACATCGCGCCCAGATACCAGGCTTTCTTCTCACCCATATAGTAACGTACTTCCGGAGCCACTTCCCAGAGTGCATAGCGGCGGTCTTTGTCACTCCAGCTCCAAGAAGTCCACGAGCCGTTTACGGCAATGCCCCACGATGGGCAGATGCGCCATTCAAGTCCTAAATCTGGTGTCAAGGTAGCCCAGCGCAGCAGGTTGGCACGCAGGGAGAGATGATGATCATTTGTGATTTTAGTTTCCGACGGCGTGCTGGCAAGTGTATTTTGTTGAGCAACTTTCTCGGCTTCTGCCTTTTGCCTTTCCCTTCGGCCGGCGACCGTTGGTTCAGCGGCAAGTCGGGCTTCTGCTTCCGCATCCGTCACGGCTGTTTCTTTTACTGGTACCGTCAGGCGCACGGTGACAAAATCACCCTCAGTTGCATGGTTGTGGGTAATGAAGTTTTCTTCCTTGATTTTCGCTCGTATAATCAGTTCTGATTTCACACGATTGGCACGAATCTTCGCTGTTGCAAGGTTCTCGGCTTTACTGCCCAGCGAATTGCAGTATCCGTCAACCAATAGCGGCAGTTTGCCGTCAAGAATTGTTGCTTTGTTGTTTTCGATATATTCCAACAGGCGGGCAAGTTCCGTGTCGTTGCCTTTCCAAGGCACGTAGAACATGTCCTTCTGCGGAACGAATCGGAAGATGCAGGTCGTGTCTGCTTTCTGCTGCGCAATGACAGGAAAAGTGACCGTCATCAGCCACAGAAATAAGGTAAGAAAAGTGATTTTTCTGCTCATATAAACTTGAATTTATTATCTTTGTCTTCCCCAAAGTTAATAAAATGTCATTAAGCGCAAGAAAAAACACACAAAATTTTTCTGTTAAAATACAGTGTTTTTCATGGAATTTGTCGTTTGAGCACCTTTTTGTCGTTTGAGCACCTTTCAAATTGTCGAATGAGCACTTTTTTATCGTGTGAACACTTTTTGAAAATGGCTTCTGAGACCTTTTTCATCGGCTTTTTACCACACAAATTATTCCAGATTTGCTTTTTTCCATTTGGCAGGCGTACATCCTTCCTTCTCGGTAAATGATTTGATAAAGTTACTGCGGGAAAGAAAACCGGAGGACTCAGCCAGCTTCTGTATATTAATTTTCGGATGCTCTTTCAGTATGTTTTTCGCATACTCCAACCGAAGACCAGTTATCCATTCGCGGAATGTCATTTTATACGTAGTCTTGATATAAGCGGAAAGATAGGTACGGTTCGTATAAAGTATTTTGGACAGTTCTTTTATGGTAAGTCCCTGCTGGACATAGCCGTCTGCCTTTATCCAGTTGTCCACTTTCTCTATAATTTCTGTATAGGACACTGGAACTTCTTCCCCAGAAACTATTTCAGGTTCTGTTTCCGTATCTGTCAGAAGTTTTTCTTCAGACTGTATATCTTGCTCAAAAGCATTTTCTACCTGTTCATAGAACAGCAGGTAGTTCTGATAGCTGTAGAAAAGATAGCTGTAGAACGGTATTGACGACAAAATCCAGATAAAAACATATTTGTCTGGCAGGAATGTCAGCAATCCGCATCCGACACCGAAGATAACTGCCCAATAGGTAAAGATGGACAGCCATTTTATATATGCCCCTATGTCATCTGCATGCGTGTCATCAAAAATCCTGACGGCTCTGCGGTATGCAACAATGACTCTTCGAGCAAGCATAAGTCCGTAAATCACCAGCCATGCAGCCAAAACCAGCAATCCAATCTTTTGCATGGTGCCACCTGGCAGCAGTAATAATACGACTCCGGAAAGGATTGAGAAGATAACCCATAGAATGATGTGTGTCCATGACCTTTTGCGCGTTATGTAGAAACGGTCGAGCAGTGTTATCATTGCTGAGCTGAACAGATGGTAGCACAAAAAGTAGGTGGACAGATTCATCAATATGGCAGAATTGACATTTTCGAACCTTATTCCCAAAAAGAAGTGTACCGAATAATTGGCGGCAAGCAACAGCAGTGCGACACCCATTATCCGTCGGGAGCGAAGATAATTCTCGAAAATTTTCTTTTCTGGTGTCTTGGCAAACAAAAAATAAAAGCCAAAGAATAACATCAACGGCAGCGCGATACAAAGTGAAAAACTATATATAGATGGTTCCATGTTATGCTTATTTGATTTTGATGCAAATTTAGATAAAATTTTCGAATTATAAGTCAGTTGGGATAAAAATCTACCATATCTTCCAGAAACGGCATACTGCACTCTTTATCAAGGAAATAAAGGCTGGTAGATATTTCTTAGATGGGGATATCTACCAAGTTATATGCCAGCTATGCTGTGAGATTTTGGTTGGGTTGGTTGGTGCAGTTGCTTAGGGGGTGCACTTGTCTCAAGTGCACCAACAGAGGTTAGTTGGTGCAGTTGCTTAGGAGGTACACTTGTCTACAGGTTGGTGCACGATTACTTGGTTGGTGCACTTGAGACAAGTGCACCCCCTACAAGTGCACCCCCTGGGAGAACTTGATTGCCACGCTACAACAACTTGATTGCCACGCTACAACAACTTGATTGCCACGCTACGGCAACATGGTTGGCTTGGTTAGTGCACTTCTTTTTATGTGGGTGCGTGGTATGGGCAAGGATGCCCATACCTCCTATTGAAGAGTGAGGCGGAGGGCTTGTTGGGTGTTGGGGGTGATGCGGAAGCGGTTGTCGGTGCGTTCGCCGACGAGCCAGAGTATGCGTTGTTGGGCATCGGTGAGGACGAGTTGTGCTCGTTTCTCAAAGATGTTCTTCTTGCGGTCGGTGAGATAATCGCTGAGGAGTTTTGTGCCGGTCATGCCGAAGGGGACGAAGCGGTCGCCGGGCTGTGTGTGGCGCAGGGTTAGGGGGAACTTGATGTCGGATGCGTCGAGGGAGGCGCAGTCGGCTGTGCGGCTGGGTTCGTAGCGGTCGCCACATTCTTCGGTCTCCACCTTCAACTTCAGGTTGTCGCTAAGCACGTATGTGCCGGTTTCGGGTATGTGCATAGGGCGGACAAGGGCTGTGGGTGTTTTGGGTTGAAGGATGAGGGTGCTGCGGTCGAAGGCGAGTTCGTGTGTGCAGGAGGTGATGATTTTGCCTGTGGGGTTGGTGTCGAGCGAGATGTATATCTGCTCGATTTGTGCTGAGGTGAAGCCTCGGGGACTGAGTATTTCGTGGAGGGTGTACTCGGGAGAGGGCTGCTGCTTCAGTCGGGGGACGGAGATGGTGAGGGGGTGAGATGGTGTGGTTCCTAACTGCTTGGTTGGTGCAGTTCTCGACTGCTTGGTTGGTGCACTTGAGACAAGTGCACCCCCTGAAGGGCACTCCCTTGGAGGGATGGTGACGTCGGCGATGGCGTGCTGTATGGCATCGTCGAAGATTTTAAGAGCTTCGGTGACGCGCAGCGATGTCTCGAAGATGGATTGGCTTGCGCTTGGATTTAGCTCGCGCAGCAATGGTATAACGTTCAGGCGTATCTTATTGCGTTTTACGTCGTTATGGAGGTTGGTTGAATCGGTGACGTAGCTCTCGCCGAGAGCGTCGAGGTACTGCTCTATCTGCTGGCGACTGTGGGAAAGGAGGGGACGTATGATGTGGGCGTTGCGCGGTTGTATGCCTCGCAGTCCGCGCAGGCCTGTGCCGCGTACGAGGTTGAGGAGGAGGGTCTCGACGCTGTCGTCGCGATGGTGGGCGACGCAGATGTCGTGGGCGTGGATGTCGCGGCGTAGCTGCTCGAAATAGGCGTAGCGCAGGTCGCGTGCTGCCATCTCGATGCTGACATGATGCAGGTCGGCATAGGCGTGCGTGTCGAAGTGGACGAGGTGGAGGGGTACGTGGAGGCGGCGGCATAGTTGCTTACAGAACTCCTCGTCGCGCAGGGACTCGTCGCCACGCAGATGGAAGTTGCAGTGGGCGGCTTCGAGGGTTATGCCGAACTCGGACTCTAAGTGTTTCAGCACGAGGAGCAACGACACGCTGTCGGCACCACCGGAAAGGGCGATGATGTATTTGCCACGGGGGGTGAATAGTTGGTGGTGGTGGGCGAAGTGTCGTACTTGGTTGACGAATGTGCTGATTGTTGGTAATTTGTTCATTTGCTGTGTGGTAGGAGGTATGGGTATGGGATGCCCATACCACTTTTGTAAACAACTTGGGTGCGTGGTATGGGCAGGGATGCCCATACCTCCTAAGTGGGGTGCGTGGGTATGGCAAGGATGCCATACCCTCCTACTGTTATTCGACGTAAAGGACTAATCCCTTGAGGTATTCGCCCTCTGGGTGGTAGATGTTAATCGGGTGATCGGCAGGCTGGTGGATTTGATGCAAGATGCGCACCTTGCGGTTAGCCTGCACCGCAGCTGTGAAGACAGCGTTGCGGAAGTTCTCCTTTGTGACTATCTGCGAGCAGCTGAAGGTGAAGAGGATGCCACCGGGCTTGATGCGCTGTAATCCTTTGACGTTGAGGCGTGTGTAGCCTTTGAGGGCGTTGCGCAGAGCTGCGCGGTGCTTGGCGAACGCGGGCGGGTCGAGCACGATGAGATCATAGGTCTTGTCGTTGGCATCGAGGAACTTGAAGGCGTCCTCGCAGAAGGCAGCGTGACGTTCGTCGCCGGGGAAGTTGAGGGCGATGTTTCTGTTGGTGAGCTCGATGGCCTTTGCGCTGCTGTCAACGGAGTGGACGAGTTTTGCTCCGCCACGCATGGCGTAAACGGAGAAGCCGCCCGTGTAGCAGAACATGTTGAGGACGGAGCGTCCTTTGGAGTAGGTCTCGAGCAGGTGGCGGTTCTCGCGCTGGTCGACGAAGAAGCCGGTCTTCTGTCCTTTCAGCCAGTCGATGTGGAAGTTCAAGCCGTTCTCCATAGCCACGTCGCTGCCCATTGAGCCGTAGATGAAGCCGTTCTCGTGCTCTACGTCTGCCTTAAACGGGAGCGTTGTCTCGCTCTTGTAGTAGACGTTCTTTATCTCGCCTTCGGAAGCTCTCACAAGAGCCTCGCATATCTCATGGCGAACGAGGTGCATACCAACGCTGTGTGCCTGCATGACTGCGGTGTCGCCATAGCAGTCGATGACGAGACCGGGGAGGTTGTCGCCCTCGCCGTGCACAAGGCGGAACGTGTTGTTGTTCTCTCTGCCGATGAGTCCGATAGCCTGGCGCATCTGCCAAGCCGACTGCAGGCGCGAGAACCAAAACTCGCCGTCTATCTCGACATCGCGGAAAGACAACACGCGCACTGCGATAGAACCGATCTGATACATGCCGACAGCGATGAAGTCGCCTTGCGAGGTGAATACGCGCACGATTTCGCCTTCTTCTACGCCTTCTTCAATCTGGGCTACGGCACCGGAGAATATCCAAGGATGGAAACGCTTGAGACTTTCCTCCTTACCTTTCTTTAAATATAGTGTTTTGTACATATTCTAATACTTAGGAGGTATGGGCATCCTGCCCATACCATCTATTAATATCTATTTGGTTGGTGCAGTGGGGACCACTGCACCCCTGGTGGGGTGCGTAGTTTTATTCTTCTTCGACTATCTTCAATTCGTAGTCGTGGGTAGCCATCAGTTGCATTATCTCGTTGTAGAGCTTTATGCACGCCCATGCGTCGATAGCGGCATACTCCTTCTGCTTGTCGGTAAGCACGTCCGCCTCCCAATTGGTGAGGCGCTGTCGTTTGCTGATTTTCTCGCCGAAGAGGTTGGCGTAGAGTTTTTGCAGGCTTTTATCCTCGATACCGATATTGCCGATGATGTCCTGGATGTCGATGAACCAACCCGGTTCGAACTCGCGACGGCGATGGAGCGAGAGCAGGTCGTCGTGCCACGAGAGACCAATCATCGGCACGAGTTTGTTGCTGAGCAAGCGCACGAGCGAATCGGGCAAACCGATGTGGTTGAGACGGAACAGAAAGCATTGGTCGTGGGTGGCAACTTGCAATAGCGCAACCTTATGGTTCTGCCCACGGCGGAATGCAGGGCGCGTCTCGGTGTCGACCCCCAACACGTCGCACGTGAGAAGATAGTCGACAGCGCGGTCGGCTTCTGACTCGTTGAGTACCACTGTTATCCGACCCTGAAAATCGACCAATGGCAGAGAATTTATAATGCTTTTATCAAATTTATTGTATATTGTTTTCATCTTGATGTGGAAAGATTTTGCAAAATTAGAAAAAAGTTGCGAATTTATGGTCGTTTCCAACTTTTTTCCACTAATTTTGTAAACAATTTAGGCAGGATGCCTATAACTCCTACGGTGTGGGATGCGTGGTATGGGCAAGATGCCCATACCTCCTACTGCGTGGGTGCATGGTATGGGCAGGATGCCCATACCTCCTAATATATGAACACAATTTCAAACAAAATATATGGCAAAGAAAAAGACGGAGCGCAAAGCCTCTAATTTTAAAGAAGCAATAGGACTGCAAAATATTCTCAAAAGCGAGCGTACCGACTTCCTGTTGGGCATGGTGATAGCACTGTTCGCTGTCTATACCTTCGTGGCATTGTTCTCTTACATAAATACGGGAGCTGAAGACCAAAGCCTGCTCGAACACACACGCCCTGGCGAATGGCTCAATCAAGGCAAGGTGTTTAAGAACTATTGTGGTTCGATGGGAGCTATATTATCCTACACCCTCGTTACTAAAAACTTTGGTTACGCAGCATTCTTCGTGCCTTGCTTCTTGCTTGTTTCGGGCATCAAGATGATGCAGATATATGTGCTGAACATTTGGAAGTGGTTCTTCGGAATGGGCATAGCCATGATATGGTTGTCGGTGTTCCTTGCTAAGGTACTCGCACCACTCATGCCAGAGGCTATTTTCAACCCTGGTGGCTACCACGGATCAGTCTGCGTCGACTTCACCGAAAATGTGATTGGACCTCCGGGGCTAACTGCTGTCTTATTCTTCACGGCGATAGCGTTGCTCACATTCGTCAGCAAGCAGACCATTACATGGGTGCGCCGTATGTTCAACCCCATAAAGAGCTTCACGGGTAAGGCTTCGGAGATTGTTACGGACAAACTATCGAACACCGATAGCGACACAACGGGCATTGAGGATGGGCACACCAAGTTAAGCACGGAAGATGACAAGACAACAAACTCTGCTAAAGAAACGGGAAAAGAGAGCGAATCAACACCGGTTATAGACCTCACCGAATTCTCTAACCTCGGAGCAAAGAAACCGAGCAAGGCTACAGCCGAACCGATAATAACCGCTACTCCCACCCCTACCCCAATCAAAACGGATGGCGAAAAACTGACCGTAGAGGTAGGTAAAGACGAAAAGGCGAAGGGCGAACAACTCACCGACGAGGCTATCAATACGCCGATTAATCCGCTTGAACCATTCACACGATACAAGTACCCGACACTCAGTCTGCTCACCAAAGACGAGAACGACGGCAAGCCATACATCGATATGGATGAAATCAAGGCGTATAACGAAGAGATTATCAAGGTGCTCAAGAGTTTCGGCATCGAGATACGCGAGATAAAAGCTACAGTTGGTCCGACCATCACGCTCTACGAGATCACTCCGGCAGAGGGCATTCGCATCACAAAGATACGCAATCTCGAAGACGACATCGCGCTACGCCTTTCGGCTCTCGGCGTGCGTATCATTGCACCAATCCCAGGCAAGGGCACTATCGGTATTGAGGTGCCGAACAAAAAGCGCCATAATGTATCGATGGAGAGTATCCTGAACTCGAAGAAGTTTCAGGAGACGAAGTACGACTTGCCTATCGTGCTCGGAAAGACCATCACCAACGAGGTGTTCATGGCAGACCTTACGAAGATTCCACATCTGCTCGTAGCCGGTGCTACGGGTCAGGGTAAGTCGGTAGGTCTGAACGTGATTATCACTTCGCTGCTCTACAAGAAGCATCCTAACGAACTGAAGCTCGTGCTCATCGACCCGAAGAAGGTGGAGTTCAGTGTCTACTCGCCTATCGCAGACCACTTCATGGCGCAGGTCGACGACGACGACGAGCCAATCATCACCGATGTGACAAAGGTTGTACGCACGCTGAAGAGTCTGTGTACGCTTATGGACCACCGCTACGACTTGCTGAAATTAGCAGGCGCACGCAACTTGAAGGAATACAACGACAAGTTCCTGCATCGCCGTCTAAACCCGGAACACGGCCATGAGTTCATGCCGTACATAGTGGTTATCATCGACGAGTTCGGCGACCTTATCATGACAGCCGGCAAGGAGGTGGAAATGCCAATCGCACGTATCGCTCAGCTGGCACGTGCTGTCGGCATACATATGATTATTGCCACACAGCGTCCTACCACATCAATCATCACTGGTAACATCAAGGCGAACTTCCCGGGACGTATCGCCTTCAAGGTAAGCTCGATGATGGACTCGCGCATCATCCTCGACCGTCCGGGTGCTAACCAGCTAATCGGTATGGGCGACATGCTCTACCTCAACGGCAACGAGCCGACACGTGTGCAGTGTGCATTCATCAGCACGAAAGAGATTGGCGAGATTAACGAATTCATCGAACATCAGTCTGGTCCGACACATCCTATGGAGCTGCCAGAACCGAAGGGCGACGACTCGGAAGGCGGTGGCAACACGGGCGGTGCGGACATGGGCAGTCTCGACCCGTTCTTCGAGGAGGCAGCACGCTCCGTTATCGTCAGTCAGCAAGGCAGTACGAGTATGATACAGCGTCGCTTCTCTATCGGCTACAACCGTGCCGGACGACTCATGGACCAGCTCGAGAAGGCAGGCATCGTGGGCGCAGCACACGGCAGTAAGCCGCGCGATGTGCTCATCGCTGACGAGGGCCAGCTAACAGCTATCATGAACCAACTGAGAGGTTAATAAGAAACTGGATATAAATAACAAAACACATAGTAGAATTATGAGACGTTTGTTTTTAGGAATTATCATTACAATGTGCATGGCTTGGTTTGGTGTAAGCACAAGTGCAGCACAGAAGAACGATGCCGCAGCACGAAAGATACTGGACCGCACGGCAAAAGTAATAGGCAGATCGGGCGGAGCAAGTGCTTCGTTCACAATGAACAATGCTTCAACCGGAACCGTGTCGGGCACCATAGCCATTAAGGGCAACAAGTTCAACGCTCGCACATCGCAAATGACCGTATGGTACAACGGCAAGACGCAGTGGACATACATGAAGAAGAACAACGAGGTGAACGTAAGTACGCCTACACAGGCTCAGCAGCAGATGATGAACCCCTACTCGTTCATCAATATATATAAGACGGGCTACAAGATGTCGGCTACAACCTCTGGCGCAAACGACGAGGTGCATCTCGTGGCACAGAACAAAAACAAAAGCATCGCGGAGATGTACATCACCATCAATCGTAAGACGGGTGTGCCATCAAAGGTAAAGATGAAGCACAAGGGAAAGTGGAGCACCATCACTGTGAGCAACTTCTCGCCGAAGAGCCTCTCTAACGCAATCTTCACATTCAACTCAAAGGATTATCCCACAGCTGAAGTTATCGACCTTAGATAAGATTTTAAGGTCGACGACTTGGCTTCAGACAAATACAACATGAAATGCACCATCCCTAAATTTGAACTTATCAGACTGCTGTTGCGGCATCGTAAGCTTGCCGACGACCGCAGTCTGAGCGCAAAGGAAAACAAGTTTGCCAAGTTTTTCATTTTATTCTCTATCCTCATTATCGTCATCTACCTTATGGGACTGGCGGTTGGCTTATCACTCATTGTAAATAGCGACATCACTGCAACGGCAACCGAAAATCTGTGCATAGGCATACCGTTTCTGCTACTTGTCGACTTCAACATGAGGTTTACGATGCAGCAGACACCTGCACACATTATCAAGCCCTACATACTACTACCATTGCCACGATACACATGCATCGACGCCTTCATATACAGCTCGCTCATCAGCAAAAGCAACTTTGTCTGGTTTGCATTCTTCCTGCCCTACGCATTGATGTCGATAGTGTTCAGCTACGGCATGGCAACAGCTACGCTGACAATGCTGCTCTGCCTGGTGCTCATCCTTGTCAACAGTCAGTGGTACTCGATTGTACGTACACTCATCAACCGCTCGGTAATATGGTGGATACTACCTATTATTATATATGGTATAGAAGCAATGCCGCTGTACGTTGGCAGCAATGCTGGTTGGAATCAGTTCTGCAACCTCTACTCCACCGTCGGTACGATGCTCGACAAGCACAACGTGCTACCAATCTTTATTGCAATCGTGGTGCTTGTAGGCATTACTGCTGTCAACCGCCGACTGCAATACGTAAGTATAGAGCGCGAGTTGATGCGCACGGAGGTAAAGAAGAGTGTGAAGAAGGTCAATAAGTTTGCCTTCTTCGAGAAGTATGGCGAGATTGGACTCTTCATGCAGCTCGAGATAAAGCTGCTGCTTAGAAATGCCACTCCAAAGAAAGCCTTGAGGTCGGGCTTCTTCACTATGGCTATGATCTGCGCGTTTATTGTTTTGTCGGACGTGTACGACTCAAGTGGCATGACAAACTTTTGGGGACTGTATGCGTTTATGATATTCGGCACAATGAACCTGCTCGGACTGATGAGCTACGAGGGCAACTACATCGACTGTATGCTGACACACCGCGAGAACATCCTCTCACTGCTCAAGGCAAAGTATGTGTTCTACTCGCTGCTACTGATTGCGCCGTTCCTGCTTATGCTGCCTGCAGTGATAAGCGGCAAGTGGTCGCTGCTGATGCTCGTGAGCTACTTGATATTCACAATGGGTTTCCAGTACTTCATCGCCTTCCAGACGGCTGTATATAACAAGATAACTATTCCGCTGAACACTAAGATGACTGACAAGGCAGGTCTGAAGACCAACTACATACAATTAGTATTAGTGGCTATCGTGTTCATCGTGCCAAACATTCTTGTGAACATACTACAGTCGTTGTTTTCAGAGAATATCGCATACCTGACAATGCTACTCATCGGATTAGGCTTTATTGCTACCCATCGATTGTGGCTGCGCAACGTCTACAACCGACTGATGAAACGCAAATACGAAAACCTCGAAGGCTTTATCAGTTCAAGACAATAAGCAGACATATACAATGTGTATAATTAAAGATTCGTAATTATAACCACCTAATTTGGTTAATAATTGCGAATCTTTCGTTTTTTATTAACTATTTCAACTTTAGTATCAACTAAGATTTCTATCTTTGCAGATGTAAGATTTTAAATTATGAAGAAGAAAACGATATGGACAATAGCAATCATTATGGGATTTTCTTTCCTTGGTTTGCTATTCCTTCAGCTAAAATACATCCAAGCGATGGTGGACATGAAGAAGGAGCAGTTTGACGAGTCGGTCAACCGCGCCTTGTATCAGGCATCACGCAACCTGGAGCTCAACGAGACTCTGCGCTATCTTGAGAAAGACGTGAACGAAACAGAGCGACGCGCTTTCCGCAAAGACTCCATCGGCACACGCTCAGGACAGTTGGACGGAAGCATACAGCAGTCGCACCAATACAGCGTTGCAGGAAAGGACGGCACGGTATATTCATCGTTCGAGCTGAAGACCATCACGATAAAGCCATCGCAGATGCCGAAGGGAATGATTCTGAGCACGGACAAGAACTCGCTCAGCGAAGCCTCAAAATCGCTGCAAGAGATTGTGAAGAACCGCTATATCTATCAGAAGGCGTTGCTCGACGAGGTGGTCTACTCAATACTCTACTCCGCCTCGGAACGTCCGCTTAAGGAGCGCATCAACTTCAAGCTGCTCGACCAAGACCTCAAAGCCGAGCTGATGAACAACGGAGTGAACATACCATATCACTTCACCGTCAGCACACAGGACGGACGCGAGGTGTATCGTTGTCCCGACTACACCGAAGAGGGCGAGGAGTTCACCTACTCGCAGGTGCTGTTCCGCAACGACCCACAGTCGAAGATGGGCGTAGTGCGCATCCACTTCCCCGACATGGGTTCGTACATCTTCTCGTCAGTAAGATTTATGATACCGTCGGTAGCCTTCACGCTCGTATTGCTCGTGACGTTCATCTTCACTATAGTAGTGATTTTCAGACAGAAACGCTACACCGAGATAAAGAACGACTTCATCAACAATATGACCCACGAGCTGAAGACACCTATAGCCAGCATCTCGCTCGCTGCACAGATGATGAACGACGAGTCGGTAACGAAGAGTCCGGCTATGACGAAGCACTTGGGACAGGTGATTTTCGACGAGTCGAAACGACTGCGCTTCCTTGTAGAGAAGGTGCTGCAGATGTCGATGTTCGACCGCAAGAAGGCGGTGTTCAAGAAGAAGAAGCTCGACCTGAACGAGATGGTGGAGAATATATCCAACTCATTCTCGCTGCGCGTAGAGCACACCGGCGGAAAGATCTACACAGAGATTGAGGCCATCGACTCAACACTGTACGTCGACGAGGTGCACTTCCAGAACGTGCTCAACAACCTCCTGGACAACGCTGTGAAATATCGCAAGCCCGACCAGCCGGTAGACATATATCTACGCACATGGAACGACAACGA
>OGKG01003789.1_pt1 | contig 13605 bp, 12 predicted proteins | sample 1572201 | NCBI WGS metagenome assembly OGKG01 (sample SAMEA2582146, study PRJEB24529) | metagenome | biome: Human gut stool | place: China | collected 2011 | reverse complement strand
GCTATACGATGGGTCCGGAGGACGCCGTGCGCGCGGCGGAGATGATCCAGCCGCGGCTCGTGATCCCCATGCACTACGACACCTTCCCCACCATCGAGCAGGATCCGCAGGCGTTCCGCCGTCTCGCGGAGGAGAAAACCGGCATCCCGGTGGCGGTGCTGAAACCTGGGGAAGCGATCATGCTGTAAAAATTGCTTCGTATGAGAGACTCGTTATGCGAGTCTCTCATACTTTTGGTCGATTATACAGTTCACATTGTTCATATATGTATATGATTAACTAAATTGCATTTTATATTGACATAGCGTTTGTTTTAATGTATAAAGAGATTGTAAGGATTTTTTGCAGTCTGGCATTGAAATTTCAACTCATTTCCCAAAATTATCTAAATATATGATATGAGGACTTTGCTATGGACACAAAATGCCCCTACTGCGGTGAGGAGATGGTACTCGGTTATATCCGCAGCCGTGACGGCGTTGTCTGGGCGAAGGATCCCAGCGGAATTTCCTCAATCCCTTGGCTGGCCTCCGGGCCAATGGTTTCCCTCGCACCCGGTACCGGGCTCTCCGGAAATCCCGGTGCGGCGGGCTACAACTGCACGAAGTGCAAGAAAATTATTCTGGACTATACCTATAGAAATCTTTGAACCCCCACTGCCGCTGCGGCGCAAACTCTGTGAGACACACATATAAAAATTGCTCTGTCAGACATTGTCTGACAGAGCAATTTTTGTTTTATCTCAGCCGCCGAGGTAGGCTTTTTTGATTGCGTCGGTGGCGGCCAGCTCCTCGCCGGTGCCGGAGAGGGCGATCTTGCCGGACTCCAGCACGTAGGCGTGGTCGGCGACCTGCAGGGCCATTTCGGCGTTCTGCTCCACGAGGAGGATCGTCGTGCCGGACTGGTGCAGCTCGCGGATGATCGAGAAGATCTGGTCGACGAGGATCGGCGCAAGGCCCATCGACGGCTCATCCAGCATCAGCAGGCGCGGCTTGGACATCAGCGCGCGCGCCATCGCCAGCATCTGCTGCTCGCCGCCGGAGAGCGTGCCGGCAATCTGCTTCTGGCGCTCCTTCAGGCGCGGGAACAGCTCGAACATCTGCTCAATGCTGCCCGGAATCTCCTTGTCGGGGCGCGTGAAGCCGCCCATTTCGAGGTTCTCCAGCACCGTCATCTGCTGGAAGATGCGCCGTCCTTCGGGGCAGAGCGCCATGCCGTGCTTCACCATATCCGACGCGTGGACGCGCGCCAGATCCTTGCCGCCGAAGTGGATGCTGCCCTCGCGCGGGCGGAGCAGTCCGGCGACGGTGTTCAGCGTCGTGGATTTGCCCGCGCCGTTTGCGCCGATCAGCGTGACGACCTCGCCCTCATCCACCGAGAAGGAAATGCCCTTGATTGCGTGAATCGCGCCGTAATAAACGTTGATGTCGTTGACTTCCAGCAGACTCATGCTTTCGCCTCCTTCTGCTTGCCCAGATACGCCTCAATGACGACCGGGTTGTTCTGGATTTCCTCTGCCGTGCCCTTGGCGATAATGCGCCCGTAGTTCAGCACGCAGATGCCTTCGCAGATGCCCATGACCAAATTCATGTCATGCTCAATGAGCAGGATAGCAATCTGGAACTGGTCGCGGATTTTGATGATGTTCTCCATCAGCTCCGCTGTTTCGTGCGGATTCATGCCCGCGGCGGGTTCGTCCAGCAGCAGAAGAGACGGATTCGTCGCCAGCGCGCGCACAATCTCCAAGCGCCGCTGTGCGCCGTAGGGGAGGGAACCTGCCTTGACATCGCCCATGTTTTCCATGCCGAAGATGCTCAGCAGATCCAGCGCCTTTTCGTGTTGCTTCTTCTCGCCTTGCCAATACTGCGGCAGACGGAAGATGCCGGAAAACATGCCGTACTTAATCTGGTTGTGCAGGCCGATGCGGACGTTCTCTTCCACCGTCATGTTGTCGAACAGGCGGATGTTCTGGAACGTGCGGGCAATGCCGAGCTTGCTGGCCTGCACTGTGTTCATGCCTGCCGTGTCTTTGCCGTTGATGAGCACGGTGCCGGTTGTGGGCTGGTAGACCTTCGTCAGCAGGTTAAAGACCGTTGTCTTGCCCGCGCCGTTCGGGCCGATAAGCCCGCAGATTTCTGTGCGCCCGATGGCAAGGTTCACGTCGTCGACTGCCTTCAGGCCGCCGAACTCAATGCCCAGATGGCTGGCTTCCAGCACGGGCGAATGATTCACGTCGCGTTCCGGAATGATGCTGCGCGACGGCACGGGAACCATCTTTGTATTGGGCTTAAAACGCTTCAGCGGTTCAGTCATGCCGCGTCACCTTCCTTCACAACTTCTTTTTTCGCGGGGCGGATGCGCTCGAGCACCTGCCGCACCACCGGGGCGTTGCCCAGCAGCATCACGGCAATCAGCACGATGGCGTAAATCAGCATACGATAGTCGCCAAATTCGCGCAGCACCTCCGGCAGCACCGTCAGCAGCGCCGCCGCAATCACCGATCCGCGGATATTGCCGATGCCGCCCAGCACGACGAACACCAGCACGAGGATGGACGTGTCAAACTTGAACTTGTCCGGCGCGATGGAGGAGAAGTTCAGCCCAAACAGCGCGCCAGCCATGCCTGCCAGCGCCGCCGAGGTGACGAACGCCATCAGCTTGTACTTCGTCACGTTCACGCCCATCGCTTCAGCGGCAATGCGATTGTCGCGGCTTGCCATAATCGCGCGGCCGGAGCGGCTGTTGATGAGGTTCAGCACGACAAACAGCGTCAGCAGCACCAGCACGAAACCCGCCTCGAACGTCGCAATGCGCCCGACGCGCACCGCGCCCGCCGGCCCGTTGTACAGGAGCGTGCCATCAATGCGGGGATTGTTGAAGTTGACAATCAGCTTGCCGTCGCTGACCGCGAAATACAGGCAGTTCATGACGTTGCGGATGATTTCGCCGAACGCCAGCGTGACGATGGCAAGGTAGTCGCCGCGCAGACGCAGCACCGGGATGCCGATCAGCGCACCCGCAATCGCCGCGCATACGCCGCCCGCCAGCATGGCCAGCACGAGGCGCATCGTCTCATTTTCCATCTGGAAGGCGTTCAGCAGCCAGCCAGACATGATGATGCCGGAGAAAGCGCCGACGCTCATGAAGCCCGCGTGACCCAGCGACAGTTCGCCGGAGATGCCGACCGTCAGGTTCAGCGAAACCGCCATGACGATGTAGACGCAAATCGGGATGAGCTGCCCCTTCAGGGAGCGGCTGATGGTGACGCCCGGAATCATCTTGCTCAGCGCCATCTGCGTAAAGACGAACGCGATGATGACGATGGCGTAGGTGATCAAGTTGTTCAGAAAGCCTTTTGTTGACTTTTTCATCGTTTTCCTCATCCCGTTACACCTTCTCCCGCATCGGCTTGCCCAGCAGCCCCGTCGGCTTGACCAGCAGCACGATAATCAGCACGGCGAACACCAGCGCGTCGCCCAGCTCCATGGACACATACGCCTTGCCGAGAATCTCAATGATGCCCAGCAGCAGGCCGCCCAGCAGCGCGCCGGGAATTGATCCGATGCCGCCGAAAACAGCCGCCGTGAACGCCTTGATGCCCGGCATGGAACCCGTCGTGGGCATCAGCGTGTGGTAGGTGGAGCAGAGCAGCACGCCCGCAATCGCCGCCAGCGCGCTGCCGATGGCGAAGGTCAGGGAAATCGTCGCGTTCACCTTGATGCCCATCAGTTCCGCCGCGCTGCGGTCTTCGCTGACGGCGCGCATCGCCTTGCCCATCTTCGTGTGGGAGGTGAAGAACGTGAGCACCAGCATGATGATGATGTTCGCCAGCACAGTCACGATTGTTTCGCCGGTCAGAATCAGCTGCCCGTCAAACAGGCTGATGGACGGGATGCTGACGAAGGACGGAAACGACATGGGGTTCGGGCCGAACACCAGCAGCGCCAGGTTTTGCAGCAGGTAGCTCACGCCGATGGCGGTAATCAGCACGGCAAGGCTCGTTGCCTGACGCAGCGGCTTGTACGCCAGGCGCTCGATGACCATGCCCAGCACCGTGCAGACAATCATGGCAATCAGAACGCCAAGCAGGGGGGACATGCCCCAGTACTGCGTGGCACAGAAGGCAATGTACGCGCCAATCATGATGACGTCGCCGTGCGCGAAGTTCAGCATCTTGGCAATGCCGTAGACCATCGAGTAGCCCAAGGCGATGATGGCATACACGCTGCCAAGGCTGATGCCGTTGATGAGGTAAGAGAAGAACTGAAGCATCCTGCCTGCACCTCCAAATGACTGAAATCTGCGGGAAAAGCACTTTCCCTTGAAAGACAGCAAGGCAATCAGCAGCAGTCCGTGTGCACCCTTGCACCAACTGTTGCTGATTACCTTCTGCCTGCTTGCCAGAGACTGATACGCTCATGCCGGAGAAGGAAGCTCCTCCTCCGGCATGAGGAAAACATGTGGAATAGGGGGGGATTACTCCGCTGCAGCCGCCTCAGCGCCGACATACACGCCGTTCTTGATGATGACGGCCGTCGGGGTCTTGGTGACAGCGCCCGTTGCATCCCAGACCATCGTGCCGGTCAGACCGGTGACGGTCAGTTCCTGCATGGCGGCAATCATCGCGTCGCAGATATCTTCCGCCGCTTCGTCGCCCTTCACGCCAGCCTTTTCAGCGGCCGCCGCCAGCGCGTAGATGCCGTCATACGCATCCGCCGCGAACTGGTTCGGCACCTCGCCGTACTTTTCCTGATACTTGCCGACGAAGCTCTTGGTCAGCTCGTCCGGCGCGTCCGCGGAGAAGGGGGTCAGCAGCATGACGTCTTCTGCCAGCGCAACATCGAAGCCGGGCATGGTCAGGATGCCGTCCATGCCGTCAACGCCGAAGAACACCGGCTTGTAGCCCATGGTGTTGGCAGCGTTGAGAATCTGGGAAGCGGGGGTGTAGTAGATGGGCAGGAACACAACGTCCGCACCGGCGTTCTTGGCCTCGGTCACCTGCACGGAGAAGTCCGTGGTGTCGTTGGTGAAGGTGGTCACGGAAACGATGTTCAGCCCCAGCTCGGCAGCCTTGCTCTCAAAGGTCTGATAGATACCGGTGGAATAGGTGTCGGCGTTGTTGTAGATGATGGCGACCTTCTCGCCGACCTTCTTGTTGAAGATGTATTCAGCGGACGCGGAACCCTGTGCCGGGTCCGTGAAGCAGACCTGATACGCATTGTCCTTGTTCGCGATGACTTCCAGCGAGGAAGCGGAAGGCGTGAGCATAAACACGCGCTCGTCATACGCCTGCGCGGAGACAGCAATGCAGGGGGTGGTCGTCACGCAGCCAAGGATGACCTGCGTGCCCTTGTCCAGCGTCGCGTTGTAGGCGTTGATGGACTTTTCAGCGTCGTTTTCATCGTCCTGCACGTCCAGCACGATGTTCACCTTGCCGGCAGCGTTGATTTCGTCCACGGCGATTTCCGCGCCGCGCGCAACTGCCAGACCATAGACGGCGGCAGCGCCGGTCATCGGGCCAATCACGCCGATGTGAATCGTCGTCGTTTCCTCTGCGGACGCGAAGGACGCCATGCTCAGCGCCATGGCCAGAGCAAGAACGAAACTAAAGAACTTCTTCATGAGAACCAACCTCCTTATCAGGTGGACGGGCGGAAGCGTGTTCTGTTCGTCATGCAACAATTATACGCATCGGATGGCGTGCCGTAAAGGGTTTTTGTGGATTTTTCGTGTTCTTTTGCTGCACTTCCTGACGAAAATGTTCGTTTTGAGGATGAATTTTGCATTACACGAAAAATCCCCCTGCGCATACGCTGATGCGGGGGAGGTGAGGCGGCGTGAGCAGCATGTGCTATCAAGCGCTCAGTTTTGTGGAATGTCTGGAAATTCTGCGGCAGGCGAAGGCAGTCCGCGCGGCGTTCTTTGACGGTCACGCGCCGTATGTTGTGCCGATGGGGTTCGAGTGGTTCGTGAACGGGATGCAGCCGGTCGTTTGCCTGATGATGCCGAAGGAGGGGCGCAAGGCGGAGGCATTATCCGTCTGCACGCAGGTGTGTCTGGAGTTTGAAGCGCCGGATGCGGCGGCGATACAGGTCGTTCTGGCGGAAGGAAAAGCCGTCCCCCTGCACGAGGAGGACGGCGCAATGGTCTATGCGATTCCGGTGGAAACCATGTCGGGGCGGCGTTATTTTTTGCCTGATGACTGAGCCGGGAAAGTCAGCGTGATGGTCGTACCCTCGCCCAGCGCGCTCTGCATGGCAATCTGCGCGTGATGCACCTGCGCGCCGTGCTTGACGATGGACAGCCCCAGTCCCGTGCCGCCGGTCTGCTTGCTGCGGCTCTTGTCCACGCGGTAGAAGCGCTCAAATACGCGCTGCTGATCCTCCGGCGCAATACCTACGCCGTTGTCCGCGACAGTCACGACGGCGCGTCCGTCCGCCATTTCTGCCCGCACCCGGACGTATCCGCCCGCGTGGTTGTACTTGATGCCGTTTTCCAGCAGGTTCGTCAGCATCTCTTCCAGCAGGGCATGGTCGCCAGAAATCAGCACAGGGTCATTTCCGCTGGCGCTGATGCTTACCTGCGCATTCTGCGCGGCGGGCGTCAGCTTCTGGACGCAGTGGTGAATCAGCGCGGTCAAATCGACGGGGGTCACTTCGCCGCGCACACCCTCGTCAAGGCGCGACAGGCGGATGATGTCCTCAATCAGCGTCAGCAGGCGGCGGCTTTCGGCGAGAATCTTCCGCCCGAATTCCGTCGCGTCCTCCGGCTTCTGCAGCATCCCGGAGGACAGCAGCTCCGCGTAGCCGCTGATGGTAGTCAGGGGGGTGCGCAGCTCATGACTGACGTTGGCGGAGAATTGCCGGCGGCTTGCTTCAGCGGCCTGTGCGGCGGTGACGTCCTGCATCAGCAGTGCCGTGCCGCCGCCTTCGACATGGCTGCGGGAGAGGTGAATGGTCATGCCGTTCAATTGCATCGCGCATTCTGTACCCTGCCCGTCCAAAAGGCGGAGCAGCGCTTCGTCGCGGCTGACGGCAATCATCGGCTGTCCAACCGGGTCATTGGTGATGCAGAACATTGCCCGCGCCGCGTTGTTCATCGTCAGCACATGCCGCTTCTCGTCGAGGATGACGAAGCCCTCCTTCATGCCGCCGAGGACGGTATCCAGTTCATGCCGCTGGGTGGTCAGGGACGCCATCTGGTCGGCAATGCGGGCGTTCTGCTGTGACATGCGGCGAAGCATGGGCGAAAGCTCCTCGTAAACGTCGCTTTCCAGCGGCTGGTCAAGGTTGACCTCGTTCATGGGGGCGGCAAGGCGCTTCGCCAACGGGCGGGAAAACGCCATCGCCGCACCGAAGCAAAGTACCGCGCCCAGCAGCAGATACCCCAGTAAATCGCGCACCTGCCGCAGCATTCCGCGCTGCGTGCCCGAAACGCGGATGACACGCCCGTCCGCCAGCCGTTTGGCGTAATACAGGCTCGTTTGCCCAAGGGTCGCGCTGCTGCGGGCGGTGAACGCCTCGCCGTTTTCGCGCGCCTGCTGAAATTCTTCGCGCCCGGCGTGGCTCTCCAAGCGGGACGCATCCACTTCGCTGTCATACAGCACCGTGCCGTCCGTATCCAGATACGTTACGCGCTGGGTGAATACGCTCCCTTGCAGCAGGGAAACCGGGTCATCCGACGCCTCAAGGTAGGAGGACAACTGCACCGCCTGCTGCCGGAGCTGCTCGCGGTTGTCGGCGGTCGTTTGGAAGTACATGCCCGCGAATACCAGCACGCACATCAGCAGAAGGGTCAGCAGGGTTACGCCCGACAGCGTCAGGCGCAGACGGGAAGAAAGGCGGTTTTTCATCAGGATTCACCTGCTTCCGGATGTTCGTCCATGCGGTAGCCGACATTGCGGATGGTGGTAATCAGCCGCCCGCTGTCGCCGAGCTTCTGCCGCAGGGTGCGGACGTGAACGTCAATCGTGCGCGTGTCGCCGGAGTAGGCGATGCCCCACACGTCGTCCAGCAGCACTTCGCGTGTGACAGCTTTGCCCGCGTGCGCCATCAGGAACGCCAGCAGCTCAAACTCCATGTGCGTCAGGGCGATTTCCTGTCCGCCCGCGGTGACGCGGTGGCTTTCGCGGTCAAGCGTCACGTCGCCCAGCGTCATGACGGCGGAGGGCGTCTCCTCCTGCGTCCGCCGCAGCAGCGCACGCACGCGCGCCAGCAGTTCCATCACACCGAACGGCTTCGTCAGGTAATCGTCCGCGCCGCAGTCCAGTCCCTTTACCTTGTCCATTTCCGCGTCGCGCGCGGTGACGAGAATCACGGGCACGCGGCGTGTGCGTGCGTCGCGGCGCAGGAAGCGCAGCAGGGACAAGCCGTCCTCGCCCGGCAGCATCACATCCAGCAGCACGCAGTCCGGCACGGTCTTTTCCAGCGCCTGACGGAACGCGGCGGGGGTCTCGAACCCTTCCGCCTCATAGCCTGACTGACGCAGCGCGTACAGCTCCAACTCGCGAACGCCGTGATCGTCTTCGACAACGAAGATCATTTCAGCTCTTCTCCTTTATACAGCCCGGTGATGGCGTACACCACCCATTCAGCAATGTTGACCGCGTGGTCGCCGATGCGCTCCAGATACTTGGCAATCATCAGCAGGTCAAGGCATTCCTCCGTTCGGTCGGGATGCCCGCGAAGCCCGGCAATCAAGTCCGCCTTCACGTCGTTGAACAGCGCGTCCACAATGTCGTCGGACAATTCCACCTGCTGCGCCAGCTCAATATCTTTATGGACGTACGCGTCAATCGCGCGGTGCACCATCGAAATCGCCGCCTGCGCCATCGACGCGAAATGCTCCGGGCGCGGACTGCGCAGATGCCCCATCGTCGCAATTTCACAGATGTCGCTCGCCTGATCGCCGATGCGCTCCATGTCGGTAATCATTTTCAGCGCCGCGCTGATGGTGCGCAGGTCACGCGCGACGGGCTGCTGCTGGAGCAGCATGTGGATGCACATCGCTTCCACCTCGCGCTCCTTTTCGTCCACAATGTGGTCGCCGTCGCGAATTGCCGCCGCTTCTGCCATGTCGTCCGTCTGCAAGGCGCGAATTGCCCGCTCAATCGTGTTCTCCACCAGTGCGCCCATCGCCATCATCTGCTCGCCAAGCTGCGCAATCTGGTCATCAAAATGCTTTCTCATCGAAAGACCTTCTTTCTATGATAAACGGTGGTGAAACTCCTGAAAATGCTGATTTATGCGTTGATTTAGAAGTGCGGATTCCGAAAATCTGACGACTTCCGATAAAAATCCAGCCGGGTAGGGGAAACCGAAGGGGTGGAGGGGGCGATCGGAAAGCCCCCTCCTCGCGTCCGCAGACGCGAAATCCCTGCATAAACACGCGAAAATTACATTGGAATTGCCACCTACTCAATCGCGAAAATGGGTCAAGGGAGTTACTCCCTTGTTTCTTTGTCCTTCCCGCAGCAGTTCTTGTACTTCAAGCCCGAACCGCAGGGGCAGGGGTCGTTACGGCCAACGCGCTCCGACGGCTTCACCCGCTTGGGCTGGCGCGGCTGACCGTTGCCGGGCACAATCGGCTTGCCCTCGACGGGGCGAACCGCTGCCTGCACACGTTCCGGCGTGCGCTCAATGCGCAGCTGATACATGCGGCGCACCGTGTCTTCGCGAATCAGGTGATTCAGCTCGTCGAACATGTAGCCCGCTTCAATCTGGTACTCGGTGACGGGGTTCTTGCCGCTGTACGCGCGGAAGCCGATGCCGTCGCGCAGACGATCCATTGCGTCAATGTGATCCATCCAGCGCACATCCACCGCGCGCAGCAGCACAACGCGCTCCACTTCGCGCATGTCCAGCCCGATTTCCGCCAGCGCCGTCTCGCGCTCTTCGTAGAACGCCTTCGCGTCGTCCTTGAGCGCCTGCGCCAGCGCGTCGCGGTCACCGGAGCGGACGACATCCTCCAATTCGGCAATCTTGCCGTGGTGGATGCACAGGTTTTCCAGATAATTCGTCAGCTGCGGAATATCCCAATCCGTGCCGTCGTCAGACGCGCAGTGGCGGGAGAGCGCGGCGTCAATCAGCTTGTACGCCATGCCGATGATGTTGTCGCGGACGTTTTCGCCCATCAGCACGCGGCGGCGCTGACCGTAGATAATCTCGCGCTGGCGGTTCATCACGTTGTCGTATTCCAGAACGTGCTTGCGGATCTCGAAATTGCGGCCCTCGATGCGCTTCTGCGCGGATTCAATCTGCTTGGTGAGCATTCCCGCCTGAAGCGGCTCGTCGTCCTTGAGCCCCAGACGCTCGACCATCGGCATGATGCGGTCGCCGCCGAAGAGACGCATCAGGTCGTCCTCCAGCGAAATAAAGAACTGGGTCGAACCGGGGTCGCCCTGACGACCCGCACGGCCGCGCAGCTGATTGTCAATGCGGCGGGATTCATGGCGCTCCGTGCCGATAATGTGCAGACCGCCGGTTTGCAGCACGCGGTCATGCGCTTCGTCGGTGGTGCGCTTGAAGTCCTTGTAGAGGGACTGGTACTTTTCGCGCGCGGCAAGGATTTCGTCGGACACATCTTCTGCGTGCCCTGTCGCGGCTTCAATGATTTCCTCGTCATAGCCGTCCTGACGCATGGCGCGGCGAGCGAGGAACTCCGGGTTGCCGCCCAGCAGAATGTCCGTGCCGCGGCCAGCCATGTTGGTGGCAATGGTGACGGCGCCCCAGTGGCCTGCCTGCGCGACGATTTCAGCTTCCTTGGCGTGGTTCTTTGCGTTCAGCACCTCATGCTGGATGCCGCGGCGCTGAAGCATGGCGGAGAGCATTTCGCTCGTTTCAACCGTGACCGTGCCGACCAGCACGGGCTGACCGTTGGCGTGCACCTGCGCAATCGCGTCCACAACGGCGTTGAACTTCGCCTTCTTCGTCTTGTAGACCATGTCGTCCAAGTCCTTGCGGATGTTGGGCTTGTTGGTGGGAATCTGCACGACGTCCAGCGAGTAAATGTTCTGGAACTCGTCCTCTTCCGTCTTCGCCGTACCCGTCATGCCGGAGAGCTTGTGGTACATGCGGAAATAGTTCTGGAAGGTGATGGTCGCCAGTGTGCGGCTTTCGCGCTCAATGGTCACATGCTCCTTGGCTTCAATCGCCTGATGCAGACCCTCGGAGTAGCGGCGGCCAATCATCAGGCGGCCCGTGAATTCATCAACGATGATGACCTGATCGTCCTTGACGACGTAGTCCACGTCGCGCTTCATCAGGAAGTTGGCGCGCAGGGCGCAGCTGACGTGGTGGTTCAGCTCGGCATTTTCCGCGTCGTTGATGTTGGTGATGCCGAACGCGGCTTCGACGCGCTGGGCGCCCTCGTCGGTCAGGCTGATGGCCTTTTTCTTCTCTTCAATCTCGAAGTGAACGTCACGCTTGAGCGTGCGGACGACCGCGTCCACCTTCGCGTAGAGGGCGGTGGATTTGTCGCCCGCGCCGGAGATAATCAGCGGGGTACGCGCTTCGTCAATCAGGATGGAGTCCACTTCGTCGACGATGGCGAAGTTGTGGCCGCGCTGCACCAGCTCGCTTTGGCGGATGACCATGTTGTCGCGCAGGTAGTCAAAGCCCAGCTCGTTGTTCGTGCCGTAGGTAATGTCGCAGGCATAGGCGGCGCGGCGTTCGGCACTGTCCAGATCGTGGACAATCAGGCCGACGCTCAGCCCCATGAAGCGGTGGACTTTGCCCATCCATTCGCTGTCGCGGCGCGCCAGATAGTCGTTGACGGTCACGACGTGCACGCCCTTGCCGGACAGTGCGTTCAGGTACGCGGGCAGGGTGGACACCAGCGTTTTGCCCTCGCCGGTCTTCATCTCGGCGATGCGCCCCTGATGCAGCACCAGACCGCCCATCACCTGCACACGGTACGGGCGCATTCCCAGCACGCGGGCGTCGGCTTCGCGAATCGCGGCGAACGCTTCGGGCAGAATGTCATCTTCGGTTTCGCCATTTTGCAAGCGCGCGCGGAATTCATCCGTCTTGGCGCGCAGCTGCTCATCCGTCAGCGCCTTGTATTCATCTTCGAGGGCTTCCACGGCGTTGACCGTCTTTTGCAGCTTTTTGACCTCCGCGTCATTGCTGCTGCCCAGCAGTTTTTTGACCCAATCGAACATAAAGTTCTCCTTTCAATATAGAAACAATTTCTGATAATATTTGGAAAATCATAATCATATGAGCGCACCTATTCCCGAATAGACACACTACTCTTTCATTATAACATGAAAGCCCCCGAACATGCAAGTGCTCAGGGGCAATAATCTGCCTTTACGCTCGTGCAAACTGCTGTTACTGCTCCGCCAATTCAGGGTGGGGAATCAGCAGCAGAACGCGATGCGCCTTGTCGGACAGGATGCGGCATGGGTCGTAGAAGGGAATTTCCACCCCGGCTGCTTCGGCGCAAAAGGTGACAATATCGGACTGCTTGTCCTTCATAGCCGCTGTATACCGTGCGTACAGGTCGGGCGAAAGCTGAATCTCCACGGTTTCACCGTCCACAAGACGCATCAGCTGGGTCAGCAGTTCCTGCTCGGTGGAGACGTACAGCCCGTGCGCCTGATAGTAGTTCGGAACGCCGCTCAGGTCGGGGAAAGTGTACCCGCGATTGGGCGTGTGGTCGATGGACATATCCGCTTCACCCATGGCGTAGTTGCTGTGGAACACATGCCCGTCGAAAGCGGCCCCCCATGTTGCGTCAAGAAAGCCGAAATTGGTCACATTCCATGCGTGCAAACCGGTTTCGCCGCTTGTGTCTGACGCTTCGCCGATGATGGTTGCGCATGGAATGCCCGCAAGCCGATAGAGCAGTGAAATCGCCTGCGCATATCCTGCGCAGGTGGCTTCGCCATACAGCAAAGCGCCCACGGCCGCGTGCTGCCACATGCTGTCGGGTGAATAGGTTGTATTCTGTACAAGCCGCTCGTACAGCGCCAGCGGGTCGGGATTTTCGTCCACCCACGACTGAGCTGTTTCCAGCAGTTGTTTGCGCAAGGCTGATGCTTCTTCGGCGGAACACAAGTAATTCGGTGAAATGCTTTGGGCGACATCCGGCTGATTGCGCTGATAATGGACGCGGTAGGAGTCGATGTGAAACAGCTCCGGATAGTCGTTGCGCATGTTATCCAAGGTCTGTACCAGCAGATTGTAGGACGTTCCGGCGGGAAGTTGAATGCTGCCTTCCTGCGCCATGAGTTTTGGATACAGGAAATTGCGCAGGCTACGTTCGCCGGGCGGCATCATGCGGACAGAGAGCATGGTTTCCGCCGGATAGGGCGTATCCGGCTCCTGCTGGGCGAGCAGGGTCGGGGCGGTGAAGAGCATCAGCAGAACGCACAGCAGGGGGAGAAAGCGGATTTTCTGCACAGAAATCCCTCCTTTCGGTGGAAGACGGGGAAAAGCTGTGGATAAGAGAACAGTCCAGCCGTGCAAACGCGCCAAGCTGGACTGTATTCTTAGAAATAAACACGCGGACACTGTATGAAAGTGTGCTCAACTCAATCGCGAGAAGGGTGTCGAGAGGGTCGAAGACCAGAGGGTCGAAGACCCTTCGCGGAGTCCAGAG
>OGKG01003785.1_pt1 | contig 13612 bp, 19 predicted proteins | sample 1572201 | NCBI WGS metagenome assembly OGKG01 (sample SAMEA2582146, study PRJEB24529) | metagenome | biome: Human gut stool | place: China | collected 2011 | reverse complement strand
GTTATACAGATGGAGTTGCTCAATTAAAAGAAGGAGCACAAAGTGCTGTTGATGGTTCTAAACAATTAAGTGAAGGATTATCTTCATTAAGTGATGGATCTAATACATTAGTACAAGCAAGTAGACAATTAAAAACGGCATCAAATCAATTAGCTCAAGGTAGTGATGCTTTAGTTGATGGTTTAACTTTATTTAAAAGTAAAGGTTTAGATAAGATTTCTAGTGTTTTAAATGATACAGTGAAAAAAGATGTAGATACAACACAAAAACTTGTTGATTTAGCTAATGATTATAAAACATTTGCAGATAGTAAAGATGGTGTAGAAGCTAAAACTAAATTTATCATGATTATTGATTCAAAATCTAAGAAATAGAATTGGATTTCCAATTCTATTTTTTTACAAATTAAGATAAAAGGTTTGAAGATAAAACAATATTTTATTACTATGATAAGTAATTAGAGAAAAACGTTGATTTCATGCGCTTTTTCTTAAGAAAAACACTTTACAAATAAAAAAAATAGTATAGAATACTTACCAAGGAGGAAGTAAAAACTGAGGTTTTGAAGTGAGAGAATATGAAAACAATGATCGAAGTACAATACCAAGAAAAGAATGTTAAAGATGGTGATTTAGATAAATACGTTAAAGAAACTTTAAAAGAACAAGGTGTAAAAACAACAGAAGTTGAAACTTTAAATATTTATTACTTACCTGAAACTGCTAAAGTTTTCTTTGTAGCAATTAAAAAAGATGGTTCTGAATTAAAAGGTGAATTAGATGTTAATGCTATGCCTGAATATCCAGAAGTTGTTAAAAAACCAGCTGCAAAAAAAGCACCAGCTAAAAAAGCTCCTGCCGCAAAAGCACCAGCTAAAGCTGTAGCTGCTAAAGAAGCTAAACCAGTTGTTAAAAAAGCAACAACTGCTAAAAAAACTACTAAAAAATAATAGAGGAGAACCGAGAGGTTCTTTTTTTATGCTTTAAATGTATGATAGATGATAGTTAATAAGTATTTGAAGATTTATATAGATGATTTAAAATATAAGCAAAAGGGGGATCATATAATGGAATATGTTACATTAAATAATGGTTTAAAAATGCCAATGGTAGGTTTTGGTGTTTTTAGAGTACCAGATAAAAAAGAATGTGAAGAATCAGTATATCAAGCAATTAAAGCAGGATATCGTTTAATTGATACGGCTGCCTCTTATACCAATGAAGATGCGGTTGGTGCAGGCGTTAAAAGAGCAATTGCTGAAGGAATTTGCACAAGAGAAGATTTATTTATTACTTCTAAAATGTGGGTTCAAGATATGCAAAATTATGAAATGGCTAAACAAGCAATTGATGCTTCTATTGAAAAAAGTGGTTTAGGTTATTTAGATTTATATTTGTTACATCAAGCGATGGGAGATTATTTTAGTGCCTGGAGGGCCATGGAAGATGCGTATAAAGAAGGTAAGTTAAAAGCAATTGGTGTTTCAAACTTTTATGCACATATTCTTGTTAACTTTGTCCATACAGTAGAAATTAAACCAATGGTCAATCAAGTAGAACTTCATCCATATTACACACAAGAAAAAGCTCTAGAAACAATGAAATACTATAATGTTGTTCCTGAAGCATGGGCACCACTAGGTGGAGGAAGATATAATCCATTTGAAGATGAAATGTTAAAAAGAATTGCAACTAAATATAATAAATCAGTAGGACAAGTAATACTTAGATGGAATATCCAAAGAGGAGTCATTGTTATACCAAAATCAACACATGTAGAAAGAATTAAAGAAAATATAGATGTTTTTGATTTTGAATTAAATGAAGAAGAAATGAAACAAATCTCATCATTAGATATGGGATATTCAGGATCAAGAGCTAAACATTTTGAACCTGATTTTGTAAGAATGGTTTTAAATAATAAGATTCATGATTAATGCACTTACGTGCATTTTTTCATTATTAAAACTAATTTTATCGCTTATATTGACAATAAATTTGAATTAAGTTAAGATAACGAAGTAGAAATAAAGGCAATGAATAGACAAGTAATAATAGCCCTTCATTCAAAGAGAGTCTTGGTTGGTGGAAAAGATAATGAAACTATTATGAATAAAGACTAGGAGCTGCATCTTGGATGTTTTGATAAGATGACGTAAGCCACGTTATAGGCAAGACTATTAATAGATAGTTATTGAGGTTAATAGGGTGACCTATTAATGAATTTGGGTGGTAACACGATTTAGCTCTCGTCCCATGGGATAGAGAGTTTTTTATATTTTAGGAGGATATTATGAAGAACATTTTTGAAATCATGAAAGAGTATGGCCTTGAGGTACCAGAAGAAAAGAAAAAGGACTTTGAAAAAACTGTACTTGATAACTACAAAACGGTATCTGACTATGAAATACAGTCGGAGAAGTTAAAAACCACCGAAGGAAAGGTGACGACCTTAACCGAAAGCCTTGATAAGTTTAAGGATGTAAACGTGGATGAGTTGAATAGTACGATTGCAACGTTAAAAACAGACTTGGCGAACAAAGACCAAGAACTGAAGGATAAAATTGCAGACCGTGATTTCAATGATCTTCTGAAAGACAGTATTACATCTGCCAAAGGTAGAAATGCCAAAGCAATTACGGCACTTCTTGATTTAGAGACATTGAAAGCATCTAAAAATCAGAAAGAGGATATCACCGCAGCGCTTAAGACACTGGCAGAAGCAGAGGATAGCAAGATGCTGTTCGGTGAACCGGAGCCATATGTTTTAGGCAAAGGAGATCCGATCGGATCAGTAATCAAGACAGGTAATCAGGACAGTGATGCTACTATGCGCGCTGTTATGGGATTGCCGCCTGTAACAACAGAACAGAAATAGGAGGAAAACGAAATGCCAAACACAATCACTTTAGCAAAAAACTATACCAGTTTACTTGATGAGGTATATAGAAGTGCATCCGTAACAGCGGATCTGACTTCTGACGCAACTATGTCAAGGGCTGGTGCCAATGCAAATGAAATCGTATACCCGCAGATCAGCGTCACTGGTCTTGGGGAGTATGATCGTAACAGTGGCTATACAACAGGGGCAGTAGACCTTAAGTGGAAAACCGCCGCATTCAACTATGACAGAGGTACAAAGATCGCTGTAGATGTTATGGACAATGAAGAATCTAGAAAACTTGCCTTTGGAATGGCAGGTGCAACGCTTATGCGTGAGAAGGTGGCACCAGAGGCGGATGCATTTACGTTCGCAACATTGGCATCTTTGGAGAGCATTTCCAAGGCCACAGGTACAATTGATGATGCTTCCCAGTTCTTGGATGCATTGCTTACAGCATGGTCTAAGATGGATGAAGATGAGGTCCCACAGGAGAATCGTATTCTTTATGCAACCGCGACATTGCTTAACAGTGTTATGTCTCTCGATACGACAAAATCAAGAGAAGTTCTTGGAAAATTTGCTGTAAAGAAGGTCGTTCCGCAGGCACGATTCTACACAGCCATTGATTTGCTCGATGGCAAGACCTTAGGAGAGGAAGCAGGTCATTATAAGAAGGCTAGTAATGGTGCAGACATCAACTTTATGATCGTGCATAAGCCCGCAATTATCAAGTTTGACAAGCACACGGTCAGCAATATCATTCTTGCTTCAAGCAACCCAGATGCAGATGCAGATATTGTAAAGTATCGTAAGTATGGAATCGTAGACGGTTATGCAAATAAGCGTGCCGGTATCTACATGAACAGCAAAGCGTAGGAGGTGGCACATGAGAAGAGTAGGTGTAGGGGCTGAAAAGCCGGAGAAAAAGAGTACAGATGCAAAACTGAAAAAGGAAATTAAGGATCTTAAGGCTTTGAATGAGAAGTTGCAGGCAGAAAATGCCGCACTCAAAGAGGAAAATGAGAAGTTGCAGCCTAAGGAGTAAAGAAAGGATGGAGCGATATGGCAAAAGTAACATGGGAGCAGTATCGCTCCTTTCATCATATTGTGAGTGAGAAAGAGTTTGACCAGGCAGAGGCACTGGCAGAAAGAGAAGTGCAACAGGTTATAGGACTGATCCGTTGGAAGAATATAAACCAGGATACGTTAGGGTATCAGCAATTACAGGAATGTATTTGTAATGTGATGGATAAGGTGGCAGAGGATGCCAAGAGTGCAAAAGGACAGGGAGTATCATCTGTCAGCAATGATGGATATTCCGAGTCTTATGTGATTCAAACGGCAGAGCAATTGCGAGGGGAATTACAGAGTTCCATCCGAGCATGGTTATCCGGGACAGGATTGGTAGGTGCTTATTGATGTTTGAGGATGTTATTACACTATTTCATAAGATAGAAGACGGCATATGGAACCGCAGCGTGATCCAGGGTGTGCAATGGTCGGAGCATACGGATAAGACAGTCACAGATGGCGGCATAGTAAAACTTGCCACGTCAGTGACCATAACATTCCCAAAGGGAACATACGAGGATGTGGTGCTGGACGCTGCTAATGACGAGGATTGTATCGTCTACGGTGACATTGTTTTTGATGTGCAGGATGTCAAGGGAAGCCGCATTTCAGATCTGCGTTGTGCATTTCCAAGAAGTGGGGCAATCAAGAGTGTCAATGACAATTCCAATCGTAGATTTTTACAAAATGTAAAGGTGGTGCTTTTCTAGGGCGGCAGATTTATTTAGATTGAAGGCAGTCCAGTGCAATCCAACAGAGATTATCCATAAGCATGGATTGGGAGAATATGAGCGAGTGCAGCAGTATGTAGATAATGAGTGCCTGCGACTCTGTGAGCCTATGGTGCCAAAAGATGCCAATATCCTGATTCAGTCAGCTAAGACAAATACCATCGTTGGGAGCGGAGAGTTGCGATACCGGACACCATATGCGAGACGCTGGTATTATATGCCGGCTAATTTTCAGGAAGCACCAGAAAGAGGCAATTACTGGTTTGAGCGAATGAAGCAAAAGTACAAAAAACAGATTCTGGCAGGCGCACAAAAGTTAGCGGAGGGAAAAGCGTGACAATAGCAAAGTATATCGTAGATCTGCTCAAAGAATATGGCAAGATGCAGATAGACATCAACCATGTGGCAGATGGTTCAGACAAATATGGTCTGTTTCGTAGTCCAAATAGAAGCATACAGGAGCACAATGACGGGTCTTATGAGGTCACAGAGGGGTATCAGTTCTTTGTCCGGCAATCGACCGTATCACCATCCGAGAGAATGGAAGTTGATGAGTTTCTGGAAGAATTGACCTATTGGGCAGATGATCTGGGAACCATATATGAATTTCCACAAATTGATGGGAACAGGCGGATCCTTGGTATGGAAATCACTGGTAATCCGTATCCAATGGAGACGGATTCCAAGGATACGTTGTATCAGATATCATTAACGATCACATATGAGAGAGAAAGAGAGGTATAAAACAAGGGAGAGATTAAAAAAATTTAAGACAATTCCATTTTTGAATATTGCAACATCGGGATCAGCAGAATATGCAAGAATCGGCAAATCAACCATTTTTGATCTGGTTCTCAATGCGCAGACCGAGGAAAATGACTTCATTGAAAGTGAGATGCCGACAACGGATGTGCAGTATTACAAGCCGGAGTTATCACAGGAATTACAGTCTAACAAGGGAGATCCAGCATTTGATTATCTTTATGAAATGTTTTTGGATCTGCCGACAGGCGAAGAGGTAAAGAAGAATCTGCTGATCGTCTTTGCCGGTAACATTGGAACTGAGGATGCGGAAAAGTTTAATGCCTGGAATACTAAGGCAACGCTGATTCTGGATCACTTCGATTCGGTTGCAGAAAAGATCTATTTTAAGTTCAGCATCTATGAAATTGAGAGAGGAACATGCACGGTATCTGGTGGAAAGCCGGTGTATGAAAAGAAGGAGTAAACCATGGAATACACAGTGATTATCAAGGATCGATCTTATGATCTGCCAGACAAGACCTTAAAGGTTGTTGAGGACATGGATACAGTGGTCAGGATTGACGAAAAAAGGGGAATGAGCATCAGAGACAAGTACAAGAGATTGTATGATTTTATCGTGGGATTGGTAGGAACGGAAAATGCAAAAGAGATTCTGGGATCCGATAATATTGAGGAAGTAGATCTGTGTGAAGTGACATTGACGGTCAAAAAGATTTTAGATGCTTATGAGCAGCCTCTGCTTGACTATCAGACCAAGCAGATGGAAGAACAGTTACGCCGTGTTCCAATAGAGAAGATGGCTGGCATCACACAGACCATTGATAGTATTGCACATAGTTCTATTGCCAAAGGCAATGTATCACAGTTTAGCCGATGATAGATCTGACAAGAAAAAAACTGCCAAACACCGTGACCGTGGATGGCAGGGCTTATTCCATACATACAGACTTCCGAGAGTGGTTGCGGTTTATGGAAGATGTCAAGGGGATGAGGAGCGGTCAGTTGGTGGATGTGTCCTATTTGTTTAAGAACGACATGCCGAGCCGATGCGACGTCGCATCTCTTATGGAATTTGCATCACCACAAAATGAAGTGCCACGAGGAAGCGGATCAGATGAGGTCATATTGGATTATAAGATCGATTCGGATTTTATTGTGGCAGGATTTTGGGAGCATTATGGCGTTGATCTGACATCCATAGAGTATATGCACTGGCATGTGTTTATTGCCCTAATGCGAGGGCTGACGATTCAATTAAGAGACATTATGCAATACAGATCATACCGCAGGGATGACCGTAAAGATGTAGATGTCTATGAGGAGTTAAGACGTGCCTGGGAGATCATTCCACCACTCACGGAAGCGGATCAGAAAGAACTAGATGAATTTAGCAAGACCTTCGGAGGGTAAAAAGAAGGGCTGACGGATCTTTATTATTTGATACAAAACTTGATACAGACGGAGTTACTACCGGCTTAAAGAAGATCGGCAGTGTTGCTACGACCGGTATGGTAGCAGTCGGAGCGGCAGTAGGTGCAGCAGCAACCGGATTGGGAATATTGACCAAGCAGGCTGTGAGTGCTTATTCAGCATATGAACAGTTGACAGGTGGTGTAGATACACTATTCAAGACGGCATATGATCAGGTTATGCAATATGCAAATAATGCATATAAGACAGCCGGATTATCGGCGAATGCCTACATGGATACGGTGACATCCTTTAGTGCATCGCTGATTGCATCATTAGATGGTGATACTGCTGAGGCAGCAGAAAAGGCAAACGGTGCCATTACCGATATGGCGGATAATGCAAATAAGATGGGTACCGCTATGGAATCCATCCAGAATGCTTATCAGGGATTTGCCAAGCAGAATTATACTATGCTGGATAACCTAAAATTAGGTTATGGCGGCACGAAGGAAGAAATGGAGAGGTTGCTTGCTGATGCGGAGAAGATCACAGGCATTCATTATGATATATCTTCCTTTGCAGATATAACGGATGCCATTCATGTGATCCAGACCGAATTGGATATAACAGGCACTACTGCAAAAGAAGCGGCAACGACTGTCGAAGGTTCCATAAACATGACGAAAGCATCCTGGGAGAATCTGGTTACCGGCTTAGGTGATTCCAATTCGGATATTGAGAGATTGGTTAGTGAATTTACGACCTCTACAGAAACAATGCTATCCAATCTGTTGCCTGTGATTGAAAATATTCTACCCAAGTTATCAGTAGGAATCACGGAACTGGCGGCAAACCTGTTACCTAAACTACCACCGATCATATCTAGTCTGCTTCCAGCATTAGTGGACGGTGCAGTTAGTCTGATCAATAGCCTTGTTGCTATACTGCCAGCATTATTGCAGGCGGTGATCAATGTGATACCGAGTGTTTTGAGTGGAATCGCGACCATTATAGTACAGGGTGTGCCGACACTGATACAGGGCATTACACAAACGATACCTATGCTTGTTGAGGCACTGGCTAGTATTATGCTTCAGATTGCAGAGAGCCTGCCAGAACAGTTGCCGGTTTTTATAGAGCAGATGCTTACATTGATACAAGATCTGGCAACGACCATAGCAGAGAATGCACCGATACTGATCGATGCGGGTATCAAGTTGATGCTGGCATTGGCGGAGGGGATAGTAAAGAGTCTGCCAACTATTATAGAGATGCTGCCGACCATAATCACGACGATTGCTAATGTTATCAATGATAATATGCCGACGATCCTTATGGCAGGTGTGCAGATCCTCATGATGCTGATAGAGGGGATTATCCAGTCTATACCGGTGCTGATAGAAAATATACCCAAGATCATAGAAGCTATTGTGGCAGTGTGGTCGGCGTTCAACTGGTTGGAACTGGGGAGCAATGCAATCACACTTCTAAAAAATGGTATTGTCGGTATGATATCAGCATTGAAAGGTGCCGGAACAATGATTTTTGAGGCTGTAGAAGGGGCGATAAAGTCATTACCACAGACCTTAAAGAACATTGCAGCCAACGGCATCAAGAGTATGATCAGTGGCTTTATGGGAATGCTGTCAACCTTGCTGAATACAGTTGGGACGTTATTGATATATATGGTCCAGGCATTTGGCAGTGTCTCGTTAAAAGATATAGGCAAGAACGTGATCCAAGGATTTATTGATGGAATCCTAGGAATGGGAGGTATCTTGCTAAAAAGCGTGGGTGATCTCATGGGAAATGTGATCAGCAAGGTCAAAGGAGTCTTTGGTATCCATTCGCCATCAAGAGAGTTCAAATACATTGGTAAGATGTGCGTGGCTGGTATGGATGATGGTATGGAAGGTTTTGGAGATTCCATCGTAAATACAGCACAGGCAAGCCTTGGAACTTTAAAAGCCAATGTGACAGGCAGATCCATGATGGGATATGGAAATAGCCAAACGTTTAACTTTTATGATACACAGACAAGCCCGGATGCTATCCGGCGCACGTTTGAAAATACAATGACATTTGGATTGGCAGGGGGAATATGATGAAACCTACATTAGTCAAATGTGTCCGAAGCGATGCGAAGGAATTCACTATAGGCTTATCAGATTGGAAGATTACAAAGTTAGAGGGTATAGATGCCCCTAACTTCTCCCTGTTTACCGATAAAAATGCTGTTGGAGATGGAGCCATGCTATCCGGTAAGCGTGTAGATGACAGGGACGTGTATGTCGAGGCAAAATCGAGATTCCCACAGCAAAACGAAGCAATAAGAACGAGAGCGTTGGGGTTCTTTAATCCGAAATATACCTATCGAGTGCATGTGACATATCTGGGAACCACACGTTGGATCGAAGGTGAATTGGAGGGATTTTCTATACCGGCAGAGAATGTCTATAGAAATATGACTATGAAAGTACGGTTTTATTGCCCGGATCCATACTTTAGATCAGAGGATAATTTTGGTAAAGACATTGCATCAAGCCAAAAGATGTTTGGATTTCCATACATTCAGACAGCGAAGATCAAGACAGTAGCATCGGCTTTTAATTTTGCCAAGTTGGTTAAGATTACGAATGATGGCGATGTGGAGACATATTGCATGGCGCGGATCTTATTTAGTGGGGAGACAACGAATCCTAAGATTGTAAAGGATGATTATTTTGTCAGAGTATGTGAGTCATTTACATCCGGGGATGTGCTGGAAATTGATTTTGCAAATGCTACGATCCGAAAGAATGGCACAAATATCATTCAGAAAATAGATCGGGGATCCACATTTACATCAATGCAGTTAGATGTAGGACCGTCAAACATTGGCTTCGCTGCCGATACAGGGGACGCAAATATGTCGGTTACGATTTATTACAATAAGTTGTACTTGGGGGTATAGGATGCAGTTATTGGCACTGGATGAAGAATTTAATCCAATAGGATATTTTGGATATATCAACTTGCAGTGGATCAGGCGATACTATGAGCCGGGGGAGTTTTCTGTGCAAATTCCGATCGAGATGTATATGTCGGATATGAAATATATTTATACAAATGAAAGACCAGAGGTGGGGATGGTACAAAAATCAGAGTATCAGACCAATTATCAAGGAGCATATATGCAGGTGTCTGGGTATTTTTATGAGTATAAGGTCAATGACAAAATTATTTATCCGAGGTACATAAAAAGCGGTGTAATCGAAGATGTGGCTCTTGATCTGGCAAAAAAATTTTGTGAAGATATTCCCATATTGCAGATAGAGGCCAGCAAAAAGCGTGGGGAGGTAATAGCCATACAGTCAACCGGAAAAAATCTAGCGGCACAGATCTATGAGATGCTCCAAACGCAGGAGATGTCCTTTAGAACCAGATACGGTTATGCAGAAAATAAGATGTATTTTGAGGTCTGGCAAGGTGTAGACCGGACAATGCAGCAGTCGGATAATCCGTTTGCTATCTTTTCCGCACAACTGCGAAATATTGCGAACGAGAAAATTGTCATAGACAACTCTGCATTTAAAAATTATGCGGTGGTTATCGGCAATGGGCAGTATGAAGATGGTGAACAGGTCGAGGTTATCATAGATCAATCTGATGGTGGATATAGACAAAAGGTGTATATAGATAAGACCTCCATGAAGTATGACGAGGATAAGCAGTCATTGGAGGAGTTTAAAGAGTCACTGGTGCAAGCCGGACTTGAGGAAATGCAAAAATCATATTCACAGATAGTCAATATAGAGGTTGACACTGTGGATAGAGGTCTTAAATATCTGCAAGATTATGATTTGGGCGACAAGATAGAGATTGTAGTGGATGCATTGCAGGAAAATCTTGTTACCAGGATTATTGAAATCGACGAGGTATTTAAACAGGGAAAACATACCGTATCGCTCACCTTTGGGACAAAGGTACCAAGAGTGTATAGAAGAATATAAGGAGGTACACGACAAGGCAGTCATTTCCATTCACATCACAGGTAACATATGACGAAGCAGGATATCCAGAATATGATAGGGCAGTAGATTCGGACATTCTGCGAAATCTTTTCAAAAATTATTATTCAAATGGGGTATTTCCAAACCCATCCACCAATTTTCAAGTGGTGGCAGACGAAGGTATGCAGGTCGTTGTTCGGCCAGGAGCGTGCCTTATTGAGGGTGCAACAGGCTATGAGACGGAAGATAGAACGATGGTCGTGCAGGCGGCTGGGGCTACGGACAGAATAGACAGTGTTGTGCTTCGACTAAATGACAATATCGATTATAGGGACATTGATCTGTATGTTATCAAGGGTAACTCTTCATCGGAGCCACCAGAATTGACGAGGACAGGCGGTGTGTATGAGATCGGTCTTGCCAATCTGTATGTATCAGCAAATTCATCCACAATCACAACGGAACGTATTACCGATACACGACTGGTCACAGAACGCTGTGGCTATGCTATGCCAGTACAGAAGTTTGATACTACGGCATTGTTTACACAATTACAGGGGCAGATTGATGCCAATATCGAACTGATACAGCGTGCTGTTGATGAGACAGAGGCGGCATATCTGCAAGCACAGATAGATGATATTCAGGAACTGTCAAATGAAGATATCGATGAAATCATTGGAGGACAATCATGAGAAGAGGAACAACACCAACACAGGCAGATGGTGATAGTTCAACAAAATTAGCAACAACAGCCTTTGTGACGACAGCAGTCAGTGCAGCAGTTGCCGGTGTAGATGCTATGCGTTTTAAAGGTACACTTGGTACCGGTGGTACTGTTACGGTATTACCGACGACCTATAAGGTTGGAGATACCTATAGAGTTATTACGGCCGGCACATATGCCGGGCAAGTTTGTGAAGTAGGCGACCTGGTTATAGCGATCGAAGCAAGAGATGCTAAGGGGAATTTAGATACGGACTGGACCGTGGCACAGACAAATATCAATGGAGCCATTACTAAAATATCCGGTACCGCACCGATTTCTGTAACAGGGAGTGGATCTTCCAGAGCAATCGCGTTAAATGATAGCGGTGTTGCAGCAGGTTCATATACAAAAGTGACCGTCGATGCAAAAGGAAGAGTAACTGGCGGAAGCAATCCGACGACGTTAGCCGGATATGGGATTACGGATGCGGTATCGGATTCGGATCTGGTGGCAGTGACCAACACTGAGATTGATGCAATGTTTAAATAGGAGGTTAGATTATGGCAATAAAGAAATTTTTGAGTGAAAGTGGCTTTAAACACTTTGTGGAAAAGGTAATAGGAAAGACAGATATCTCATCAATCGGGGATGGAACTATCAAGGGGGCAGTTAGTTCACTAAACTTAAAGATGGATGGGAAATTAAGTTATAAGCAAATTGCTATTGCTAAACCTAAATCTACTATTAAAATAACTGTTCCATATAACTCTGCTGGATTTATTGTATTTAATGGAGCAATATCACAATTATTTTCAGTATGGCAATACTGCGCATATTCTAATGGACTAGCAGGTAAAAGTATCGTGGAACAAGGGACAAGTGTTTCATACAATTCTAGTGGTAATGTTTTAACTATCTCAAATAATTCTAGCGGTAATTCATTATCACTTGAATGCTTGCTATTTTATGGGGACTTTCCTAGTTTAACATTTTAGTTATGCAGTTCTTTCCCAGATATATACTGCTTTATACGGCGGCATATTGTTGTGTGCGGTTCCACTTCCGGTCGTTGCGGTACTGCCACTATTTCCACTGGTCGTATTTGATTTCGTAGTTACCGTATGACTATGTGACCCACTGGCATACATTATGTCATTCAAATCACCTAAAACCGCACTGGTTCCTGAACCGCCACAATAACCAGCAACGCCCTTACCACTATTAGCCACCCAATAATCCTTGCTATTATGTGTGTGACTGCCGGCAGTGTTTGTTGTTCCGCTCAATGCGGGGATGATGTGGGTATGGTTATTTAACCCATGGCTATGTGATGGCATTTCAGGGGTCGTCAATTTATGTGTTGCTTCACCTCCAGTAGCATTGACGGCATAGGAAGGTGAAGTTCCGAGCAAGAACCGTCCCTCAATCTTCGTCCAGGAAGTACCGCCGTAGATGGCAATTACCTTGGCTTCGGTGTCAAGAGTGGTTGATTGAATAATCATACCAACATGAGATCTGACCGATTCCATCTTTAAGTTTAGTGAATAAAAAAGGAGGAAAAGCAAATAAAAAAACATAATGCCTTGAAAAATAGGTTTGATCGAATAGATAAAAAATAGAAAAGGAGAGAAGTACTTATGAAAGGAATTATATGTACAGCCGCGGGAATCGTGGGCGCAGCAATCAGCACAGCCTTTGGAGGTTTGGATGCTGGAATCAAGACACTTATCATTTTTATGGCAATCGACTATATCACCGGGTTAATCGTTGCTGGAGTTTTCAAACAGTCAACCAAGACAAAGACCGGAGCCTTGGAGAGCAAGGCAGGTTGGAAGGGCTTGTGTCGAAAATGTGCAACACTTGCACTGGTGTTGGTGGCCTATAGGTTGGATATAGTAATTGGGACAAACTACATACGAGATGCGGTGATTATAGCATTTATCGCGAACGAGACGATTTCAATAGTTGAGAACGCAGGACTTATGGGGGTACCAATGCCAGCGGTCATCACCAAGGCAATTGATATTTTACAAACAAAAGCAAATGAA
>OGKG01003781.1_pt1 | contig 13625 bp, 10 predicted proteins | sample 1572201 | NCBI WGS metagenome assembly OGKG01 (sample SAMEA2582146, study PRJEB24529) | metagenome | biome: Human gut stool | place: China | collected 2011 | reverse complement strand
ATCCCGGCAGCACGGTAGGCCGTCCCCTCAACAGGGAGATCCATCTGGCCGGGGATATCCTTTCCGGCCTCGCGCCGGCTCCACGGATAGTCTCCAGCATCATGGTCATGTCATGGGGGACACCGTTCACATACAGGGTGGCCCCCTCTCCGGAAATCCGGATTTCCCGCCTTCCCCATGAAAGGCTTATAGCGTTTTTTTCACCGCACTCGTCCATATCTTATTTTTCCGTATCCTGTTTTACATTTCCATTCCCGACTCTCTTGCACTCCCCGGTGACACACCGGATATCCTCATCCCGTATCCGGCCGGTTCCCTTACGGCCATGAGCTTCCTGCCGCCGGGAAGGATGATGCCGCCGTTAAAGACGGCTTTCCAGTCCTCCTGCCCGAGAGAGGCGGGGCTGATCCCCGCTTTTCTCATCCGTTCCAGAAGGGAGGTCGCATCCGTCTCGACCCCTTGCCGCCTGAGAACCGCCCGCCCGTATCCGCAGGAGAGTTCAAGATCCCCTCTTGCCGTCTGTATTACGGCCGGTTCCGCAATTCCGGTGAGATTTTTCTGGCTGGCGGCGAGTATGCCCCTCAGTTCCCTTGTGCCGATTTCCAGGCAGAAGCCCAGCTTTCGGAGGAGATTCCGGAAGGCGGTGACAATCCTGTCCCATAAGGACCGGTCCGTACCGTCCTCGGCCATCCGTGCCAGATACTCTTCCGTCGCGACACGTATGTCCGTCCTGTCCGCAGCCGCCATCCGGAGAATCTCATCCCGTACTTTTTCCCCGCATCCGTTGAAGATGTCATCCAGAAAAGCATCCATATGCTTGTGACCTGCAAGCTTTCTGAGTCCGTAATGTGCCACACCCTCATGCAGCAGGGTACGCTCGACGTCCGCTTTCCCCCGGGCATGCGGAAGATACAGGCAGACACGTTGCGAGGGGATGTCATACCAGCCCCGGATGTCTTTCCCGCAGGAGAGCAGGCCGCGTATGTCGGGAGAGCCTATCTCGTCGGCACGACGGATCACTTCCACCGGAACATGCAGCTTCCCGGCCAGAAAAGACACATGACGTGCGAACTCGTCCATTTGGGCATCCCTTGAAAGGAATATCTGCCCGTCCCGGGCGATATCCTCGGTGGAAACGGCAAGCGTGTTCCGTCTTTGGGCTGAAGTAAAGTCCAGTCTGCTTTCCACGTTGCGCGCTTCCACCTCCCCTGCAGTGGAAAGGTATTCCTGTATACTGCTCCTGAAGCTGCCGATGTCGTTCACGAGATCGAATATCGTCTCATACCCGTATTTGCCTGCCACCGCGTCCAGGCTGGAGCTGTTGTCCCTCAATATTGTCCCGCCATAGGCTGTCTCACGGTTCAGTGCGGCGAAAATGCCGTCCGGCGTGTTGTCAAAACCGCCGCCCTCCAGAATCCTTCCGTCAGTGGCCCGCACGATGTCCAGGATCACATTCTCCGCCGTGTTTTTAAACTCCCCGGGATTGCTTCCCCGCGCAAACCCCTCCATGGCCTGTATGGCGTGCTGTATCTCATGTGCCAGGACAGGCCTCACATCATCAGCCCGGGAGATGTTTATCACGATTCTGTTGTCCGGATGGAGGTAGGCCCCGCAATAGTCGGCCGACGGCAGGTCCACAAATTCCAGCCGGGTCCGTTTCATTTCAGGATAGGCCTGGAACAGTTCATCGTCCTTCACATAGTCATCAAGATAGATCCGTTCACGCAGCGCGTCCTGTTCCTTCAGGCCGGCTGCCAGCTCCGTCAGTTCCTCAAAACGTTTCCACTCCGCTTCAGAGAGTGTTTCTCCCTCTATCTGCCGGTCAAGAAGATTTTCAAACTCCCCATGCCAGGACTGTCTCTTCAGCAGGCGTGAATAGCCCAGATCTCCGGCCGGATGGTATTCGAAATCCGCCGTTTCATAACGCCACTTGCTGTCAGCCCCGCGTTCCCAGCCTGTCGCCGTCTTTATTGTTCCGGCATCCTTGCCGGACTTTTCCATTTCGCGGGCGACGGCAAGGTTCTCCAGCCGCAGGGAGGCCCCTTCAGACCGGTCAAGTCTGGAGGCCCCTTTCTCTCCGATGAAGCGGAAGCGCTCATGTGCGGTTATCTTCAGGTCGGCCTCGCTGAAAATGACATAGTTCCGTGCGCCGTCGGCCCGGCCGCCGGTTGAACACTCCGCCGGATAGTCAATCCCGGTAAAACCCGCCCGCGAAAGAAACCCGCTGGCAAGCTGCTGGGAATCGGTATCCCGGTCCGGATTCATGAACATATAGTCCAGAAGGCTGTAGAACTCTTTTCCGCTGTTCCATACGTGCGACTTGCCGTTCCAGAATTCCACCGTAAGCTCCGGCCAGAAAAGCCGTTCCTTGCGCAGCTGCAGAAATATCCTTCCCTGCTGTTCCGGGGATACCGGCCTGTCCCAGTACAGATAGTTCCTCCCGTTGTCTTCCGGGATTTCCACCGTATAGAGGTGTCGCGGCGGCTCAATGCGTATCCTGCCCGCATCTATGTCGGAAAGCAGCTCCTGCTTCTGCCGCTCGAATGCCTTTCTCCGTCCGCTGTATGCGCTTGCGGTACGCCCGTCCATATACACGGAAGAAATGTTCCGTTTCAAACTGTCCACATCGGTGGAAGAAAGGATCTGGCGTTTCCATATCCTCCATACCTCATCAAAATAATATTCGTTGTCAAGCACCGGGGATAAAGGCTCCCCGTCATAGGTGATGTGTTTTCCCCGCTTTATACCGGTGGCCGCATATTTGCGGGCGATTCCTTCCACTTCCGTCACGTATGTCCCCCATCCGTAGGCCTGCGCCCCTTCACCGGTTCCGGTAAAGGCATGGTCGAAATGACCGAAGGAGGCCGGACTGCCGTGATAGACCTGACGGAAGCGGATGTCGTCATTTGATGTGGAAAACGCGCCCGTGTTTTCATAAGCGTCCTTCAACTGTCCGGGAGACATCACGGCTATGTATTTCACTCCCTCGTCGTAACCGACAAGCCCGTCGTAGCCCGCCTCCCTGACTTTGGACAAAAACTCCGGGGTTTCCGTCAGCATCCAGCAGTTCCTTTCGCTTGATGCCAGCTCCAGCGCTTTCTCCGGGGATACCGTATCTCCTTTTCCTCCATAAAAAGACAGGACAGGTATCTCGCTGCCCAATGACTGCAGGATTTTTTTTACGGCCTGCCCGTCTTTCGGGTCAAAAGGGTTTCTTGAATTTACATACAGGTCATACACGTATCCTTCTTCCGTCCATTGTTCATTGCCATATTTGTCATCGGGAATGCTCATTGCACGCGTCTCTGCAATACCTCTTGCCTTTTCCGCATCGACGGAAGTGAAAATCAGGCCGGAATATTCACCGCCCTTGAATGTGTGGAACGGAGCCTTTTGGGGTATGTAAGTGATCCCGTCCCTCTGCCATCCCCTCTCGGGAGTAATCTGGTCTCTGCGCAAAGGTGTTCCATGGTGGACAACCAGAGGCTCGCCATTCTCATCGACAATCCTTGAAGCTGCCTCCGGTGCGTTTTCCCAGTCTCCAAACCAGTTCTTGAATGCCCTGGTGCGCACTTGGACCCACTGCCTCTCATCCAGGGAAGTCGGACTGCCGTTCGGAGCTTTCATGTACATGCCGTCCGCCTTGCCGCGCGTGACAAGTTCCAGTTCCTCGTCCGTGAAATGTTTTTCGGAAGTATGTGTCATTGTCTGCAGGCTTAATAAAATACCTTGTTCATAAAGAGTCTTATTAGCAAAAGACTTGTTTACTTATTTACATTTATGTAATTTAAAGTAAATAAGTAAACAAGTGATATGTGTAGAATACAAATGTTACTTACATTTCCGCATTGGCCTGCCGGCCTGCCTGGTTTATGGCGCCTGCCGCCTTCAGCGCATATCCCGCGGGTGTTCTGGCAAGCATCAGTGCGCTTCCTTTTCCTGCGGCCCCGGATGCGCCGGAAACAAGGGGCGGCTGTACGGCCTTCCCCTTCATCAGGGAGTGCCATTCCCCGGCTTTCATGTTTTCCACGGCCACCCTTTCCTTGCGCAGTTCCTTGACAATCTTCCCCACATTGCATTCCTTCCTTTCCGGAACGGCTGCCGAGTTGAATTTTTCATAAGCCTTGACAAGCTTCTTCTCCCTGTTTTTCCCGGCAGCCGAGACCTCGCTTTCCCGTTCCGCGGCGTTGTCCGAGTACTGCGCCTCGTAAGTGGCCTGGAAGTACTCCCTGTTTATTTCCCTGATCTCGCTGTCCAGTTTCTCCACCGCCTCTCTGATCTGCTTTGCCGAGGGTTTCTTTGCCACGCCCTCCGCCGCTTTCTTTCCGGAGCTTCCGGAGGTTTCGGATGTCCGGGCCGCTGCCGTCTGCTTGCCGGCGGCATTTTCCAGTCTGAGGCCGTACATTTCCATCGCCAGTCTTTTGATCTCTTCCGTAGGCGAACTGATAAACGGTGCCGCATCCCGGTCTGCGTTCAGAACGACGGACTGCACCTTTTCCGTAGGGTTTTCTATATACCGGATATTCATCGGATCGTTTCTGACAGCCGCCAGTTGTACAGTCTCGGACGGGGCGGACACGTATCTGATGTTCTCCCCCTTGGCCTGCACCGCCGCCAGCCGCACGCTTTCCTCAGGCTGCCTGATCTGCCGGAAGATATCCGGATTCCTCTGGACGGCCATATGCTGCACCTTCTCCGTCGGTTCCGCTATATGACGGATGCATTCCGGATTTTTCTGCACGGCGGCCAGCTGTACTTTTTCTGTCGGCTCCCTGATTGCCGAGAGATACCGGGGATCTTTCAGGACGGCCGTCAGTTGCACCTTTTCTGCGGGCTTCTGCAGCAGGAAGATGCATTCCGGTCTCTTCTCGACGGCTTTCAGCTGTACTTTTTCCGTAGGGTTTGGGATGAAGCCGATATAGGAAGGCCTGTTGCCTATGACCGTCAGCTGCACCCTCTCACTTGGCGAAGTGATGAAATGGATGTTGTGCGGTGCGTTTCTGACAGCTGTCAGCTGTACCTTTTCCGTCGGTCTCTCAATAAAGCAGATGACACTTCTGTCCCTTCTGACCGCGGCCATCTGGACACGGGCGGAAGGGTTGGCGATCATGCTGATGGCGCGGGGATTGTTCAATACCGCCCTCATGTCCTTGTCGAACAGCGCGGCAAGGTGTTCCAGGATTGTAGGCATGGCTTTCAATATTTAAAGGATTTGACTTCATCAAAAAACTCCTTTACGGCTTCCGTATCCGGTTCTCCGGATTTCCTGTTCCCCTTCATCCGGAATACCAGCCTTTGGGCGGCAGCCAGAATACCGGCTGTGGGCGGCAGGTCCGCCTTGAACATCCCTTCCACGGCCGTGAAGCAGGCCAGGGGGGATGGGGCCTGCATGAGAAGGACACTTTCAGGAGAGGCGATTACGGCGGCAAGCTGTACTTTCTCCGTTGGGTTGGTGAACAGCCGGACAAGTTCCGGCTTTTTCTGTACGGCGGCAATCTGCACTTTTTCTGTCGGCTCTTTGATCCTTTGGATTGCGTCCGGATTGTCCAGAACTGCTGCAAGTTGTGCACGTTCCTGCAACAGGTTGTTTTCATTTGGCATGGCAGTTTCTTTTTTATGTTATATTTCAGGGGCAATGATAGGAGGATACAGTGCAACCGTATTGCACTTAACAAAAATTAAGCGGATATCCGGGACTCACGTCCGGGATATCCGCAAGTGGAATTCAAGGTGGTGTGGCCGCTTCAGTCGTTTCCTTGTACAGCATGATGTCCGTATAGGACGAACTGTAGTTCATTCTGGCCGTAAGAGTGGACATGCCGGCCCCCTTGAAAGGATTGCCGGTTTCCGGATGTTCCTCCATCCACCGGCAGAAATCCAGTATGGGGGACTTGCCGGAAGTGAAATAGACGAAAGGGTGTCCTTTCAGTACCAGCAGGACATCCAGATAGTCCGTAAGTTTCCAGTCCATCCTGTATGTGCTGATGTCCGTCGCCATGTAGGGGGGATCTATCAGAAAGACCACATCCGGGGAGTCCCTGTACTTGTCCGTCAGCTCCCTGTAGTCACAGCATACCACCTCGAGTCCGTCAAGATAGCCCTCGCAACTGTAGTCGCTCAAGCGTATATTGTTGTAGAAGTTCAGTTTTCCGAGCTCCCCGATGTTCCTGGCATATTTGCCGGAGAACAGCAGGGAGGACGAGATGGTGAGATAGTCCACGAAGCCGGTGCTTTCCTCCCGGCGGATACGTTCCAGGAATATGCCGTGCATATCCCTGGAAAGCATCCTGTGGCGGGGGATTCCTTCCGAGAGGCGGCGGAGGTCGGAAAACAGGGCGTTCGTCCGGCTGATGTTCTCCAGACGCTCGCGGTAGTTGTCGTGGTCATTGTAGATTACGGTTGCGTCGGGTCTTTCCCGCTTGGTGATGTGCGAGAGCAGTCCGGAACCGCCGAACAGGTCGACGAACACCGTCCTGTCGCTGAAACGCTTCAAGACTTTTCTGAACTCCGATGCGAACATGCGTTTTTGGCCCACAAAAGGAAGTGGGGCCTGGCTATAATAGCACTTTTTCATTGCTGTAGTCATTCTGTCGTGTAATTGAGTGTTTATGTTTCGGATGCAAAGTTCGTCTCTTCTCCCTAGGAAAGCAAAAGTTCCGCTCTTTTCATACTGTATGGAACGTACATTCCTTTTTGAACCGCCCGAGGATCTCATACACCTTTCTTTCGGAAACGCCATGTCTGGCCGAGAGGAAGGCCACACAATACGTCACCTTGTCACCTTTGCGGCGCATTTGTTCGTACTCCCTGTACAGGTCTATATATTTATAGTCGTCCGGCTTGTAACCTGTCCCGGCCAGACGCTCCAGAAGCTCCCTATTAAAATTTAGAATCTCAAACAGTGTCATAGCAAATATTTTTCTATCTTTGCAGAGCCAATCATTTTTGTAACAATAAATAAAATGCAGAACCGTGACAGAGGGTCTTTGCCCCCGGTCGCGCGGTTCTGCGTTATGTTACAAAGTGATTGGCGTTACTTTTTTAACAGGCCGGGGGCTTTTTTACTTTACTTTCCATATAAAAATCCCCGCAGATCTTTTTTTATTATGCGTATATGTGACAGGCTTTGCGTCTTTAAGGCTGCAAGATATACCACAAGGCTGCAATTTCGTTGCAGCATGACTTTTATTCAGTGAAAAACACGTTTGTTTCTATGGAAAATATACTTATTTATATATTAAAGTAAATAAGTAATATACATTATTATTTATATTACTTATTTAAGTATGTAATGTGAAATATATTTAAAGTATAATACTGATAAAGTAAATATGTAGAAAAATATTTGGTAAATATTTCAAAAATGCGTATCTTTACATCGTAATAATCAAGGAGATAGATAAATTATGAAAACAATTACGACAGCATGTGTAAACCACAAGGGCGGTGTGGCAAAGACCACTTCGCTGCTGAATCTGGCGGCCGGTATCGCACGGTTGCACGGGAAAAAGGTATGTATCATAGATGCGGACCCGCAGGCGAACACGACGATGGCGGCGTTCGGGGAGGAAATGGCAAGTCTTCCCCAGGATGTCATGCTCGAGAGTGTGCTGCAGGAAATCATGCAGGACAGACCCCTGGAGCTGAAGCCTCTCACGTGGCTGGACAGGGTGGATGTGCTGCCGGCGTCCTTGGACCTGGCGGCCACGGAAGTGATCATGAACACCACCCCCGGGAGGGAATTTCTTTTCAGGGAAATAATAAGAGGCCTGGAAAAGAAGTATGACCATATTCTGATAGACTGTCCTCCCTCATTGGGCATCATCACACAGAACGCGCTTATGGCGAGTGATTTTGTGATCATACCCACGGACGGGAACTATTTCGCCATGAAAGGAATCGAGAAGATACATTATATCATCGGCCTGCTCAGAAGGAAACTCGGCGCGGAGGTCAGGATTCTCGGTTACTTCATGACAAAATACAATGCGGGAAGAAAGCTGGACGTGGACATCAGGGAGAGTCTGATAGAAACATTGGGGGAGAGCGTGTTCGAGACAACCAAACGGGGCAAGGGATTACCGGAGTCTGACCGAGGAATTTCTTAAAAGGATCAGGAAAATGAACAAATAATAAAGGAGAAGGAATATGAAAGAATTCAAGTCGAAAGGGATTTCCCTGGAAAATATGGTGGGGGCAGACCCCATGAAAGAAAAAAAAACGGCGAGGACACCGGGAAAGGCGTATAACCAGACCATTGTCCTGACCGAGGATCTGGTATGGGAACTGAGGACATTTGCCGCGGACCACCGTTACAGAGGGGTAAAGACTGTCATAGAAGCGATGATAGGCTGCTTTCTCAGGGAGGACGGGACATTGGACCGCGACAGGTTGGAGCAGTTCTGGAAAGAATACGTAAAGAAGTAAAGTTTTATATTACTTTTGAAGTAAATAATATTTCAAAGTAAGATACTTATAAACTGAAAGAAGTAATACAATGAAAATTTTAAGGTATATATTGTTGGCCTCACTCACATGTGCATTATCCGCATGTGAAAAGGATGAGATCCTGCCGGAACCTGAACCGCCGGTTGTCACCCCGGGGGATGATCCGGGAAAGGATGAGGAAGAAAAGATACGGCTCGGAATAACCGCATCGTTGCAGGCGATGCAGACAAAAGGAATCATAGAGGCATTCCTGCCGGGACATGAGATGGGGGTGTTTATCAGTACTACTGACACCGGCTCTCCATATGTATATAATGTGCCTTATGCCTTTGACGGTAAAAAATGGAATGCCGGCGGGGACGCTCCGGTAGAGGGTGATTCGGAGGTGGCCGCTTATCTGCCGTACAACGGACAGGCATCAGGAGACAGGCTCATCCCTTTTGAACTGGCGGACCAGCACGACATCCTGTATGGAAGGGCAACGGTCACCAGGGACATTCCGACAGCAGATATTGAGATGAAACATGCCATGAGCCTGGTGCGCATCAAAATTCTGAAAAATGAATATATGGGAGAAGGCATTGTTTCAAATATAAGGTTTGACAATGTGATCACAAGGATGACGCTTGACATCAGGCGGGAAACCAACTCCCCCCTGATATTCGATTTCTCAAGCAGGGGGAGCCTGCAAGCTGGCGGAAACTATCATCTGAACGATGCAGATCCGGTGGTAGTGGAGACAATTCTTCCCCCTGTCTACGGTTATGACCAGAAAGCGACAGTCTGTTTTACCATTGACGGAAAAGAATATCCCTATGAGTTCCACAGGGACCATGAATGGGAGGCGGGAATGAAATACACCTATACACTGAAGATGACGGGAAACTACAACTCCCCGGTCAACATGGAGCAGGTGGACATCGATGTGGAGTACTGGAGCCGGTATGGCAAGACGGACCAGATTATACTCAACCCGAATCCGGAAGATTACGAGTTTACCATTTGGCCGAATTATACGGAATATGGCTATGACTGTTATCAAAATGAAGGTAAAGTATTTGGTACATTCTACTATCCTTGGTGTGGCACATCAGAAGGAGAAATGCGGTTTGTATTTATGAGGCCGGGTACGAATGAGATTGTGGAGCAGTTCCAGCCGATAGACATCAAGACGAATGGGGCATGGGATGGAAAACGTATCCAGTGCTATGTGACTTCCGTTCCCGGTACATACCAGCTTGTGCCGTTATTCCGCAAGAAAGGAGAAACGATGTGGTGCAGGGCAGCTGATTATGATTATGGCAGTACGGACGAGGAATGGCTGTATGAGGTGAAAGCGCCTGCGTCGGATAATCTGCCGGCATTGCGCATGATGGAAGTGGAAGGACAGGGATATACCTCTATTCTTGCATATCCGGTTCCTGATGATGATCCGTGGAATCTGGTATATACTTTATCCAACCGGGGAGAAAAGGCACTGAGAGGCGAAATAAAAGCAGTTTGGGAACGTGAGTTCAAACTGAAGTCTAATTCATATAGTCCAAGTACCAAAAAGAAAGGAGCAGTAAACGATGAGGAATGGAAAGATGAAATCGGTAAGGATTCTGTGGACATTCCGACAGGAACACGTTTCTGGAAGGGTATTATGAGTTGCAAATTCCCAGTTAAAAGACTTGCTCCCCGACATGATGGAGTAAAATATGCCATTCCAGTCTTACATTTATATTGGAGAGCTGAAAATTCCAATGAGTGGATATTACTTCGTTGTGATGCGGATTATCTGTTCAACTGCAATTATACAGGAGGTTATATATGGGATGAAACGACGAATTATGTGAAAGTCATGCCACAAAGTTGGCATTAAAATTTATATATCATGAATATATTTACAGACAATCAGTTGCGAAAAGCAGAGCAGATACTTCAATCTCCGCTTTCAAAATTATCGGACTTGACTTCTTCCGATATCCGGAATCTGGCAGTTGTATGGTGCTATTATTCCGGAAAGATTGAAGGGAATACATATACATACGTCGAAACAGAGGCCTTGTTGAAAGATGGCATAACATCGGAAAAACGATACGAGGATGCCAAAATGCTGAAGAACCTGCATAATCTTTTTGTTTCTGAAATGGAGTATATCCATAAAGGGAAGAATACCGAGATAATAGATGAGCGTACTCTGCTCCGTCTGCATTCCGGGCTGTCTTCCGGCCTGGTTTCCGATGAGGAAGCCGGACTGTTTCGCACACGTCCGGTAAGAATATCCGGAACTGATTATGTGCCTCCCCGGGATGTATATGAGATACGTTTCAAACTAAGCGAGGTGCTTTACCGGCAGACGGAACTGGAGAATCCCCTTGAACGTGCTGTGTATCTCCATTGCAACATTGCACGGATACAGCCGTTCATCGACTGCAATAAACGTACGGCACGCCTTGTGGAAAGCATTGTGATGATGAATGCCGGACTGATTCCGGTCTATTCAGCAAAAGATGCCGATATTCTGAATTACCGCAAGGGGCTGATCAGTTTCTATGAAAACGAAACATATAGTCTGTATACAGATTATTTTCTGGACAGGCAGTTGGTCCGGATAAAGGAATTGACAACGGATGCCGGAATGGAAATGTAATTCATTGAAATGACATAAGATGAATTTAAGGTGGAAAAGTCTCGCTGCAGTGATGCACCGGGACTTTATTTTCTCATTCCTATTATAAAGTTATGAATTAACTCTCAAGAAGATTAATCTTGAATTATAAACAAATTATTCATTAAACCAGATCAAATTGATCTAAAAGGTAATGTCTATTATACCCGAACAGTTTTATATGGTATAGAGGATTGTCTTTCATCACGTATTTAAGAAGAACTTAACTTTTGTAGTAAAATAATCCGATGTTATCATACGTACAATAATATTCTAGTATTCCAGTATCTTGAAAAGCATTATCTCCGTTCGTGAATACGTTTCAATAAGCAAATCGATATAATACATTATAATCATACTAATCACTCTCCATGTACTTCATACTGTATTTTATTAGGGAAGCAGTAAACCTGCCTATGCCTTTCTTGATTCTGCTCAGCTCTTTACCATTGACAGAAAAAACGGTAAAAGTAATCTTTTTATTAAGTATTATTTCCCGTACACTTACTATTAGATACGACCATAATTATACTACCAGATAAATTTTATTTTGGCGTTACAGGTGTAGGAATTTCTTTTACCGTTTACGCAAACGGTATTTTTTCTCTAAAAAATCTTATAAATATTGGATTGTATTTTAATCAATATTTATATATTTGCGTTGAAAAATAAAATAACCTTTAAAAAAGAGCGAATTTATTAACTTGTTAATTGAAAAAATCATAATTAGAAAAACTGCTTAAAACCGAAATAGAAATCACAGATAAATTTTCATAAAACACATCTTCAAATATTAAAGCTATGAAAAAAGAGCGACTAAAGTTAGTAAGCGCTATGTTACTTTTATCCGGCTTTTCTACCGGATATGTTCAGGCCGCCCCTCATGCAGCGGCTGTAGAAATGCATTCTGTACAACAGGACAATGCTTGTACGGGAGTGGTTGTGGATCAGAACGGTGAAACCGTCATCGGTGCGTCTGTTGTTGTCAAAGGGACAACGAACGGAACAATAACGGGACTGGACGGAGATTTCAGTATTCCAAACGTAAAGAAGGGTGATGTCATTGTCGTTTCATATGTGGGTTATATGAACTCTGAAATCATATGGGAGGGCAAGCCCTTGAAAATAGCACTGAAAGAAGACAGCAAGACCCTGGACGAGGTTGTTGTTGTAGGTTATGCGACTGTCAAGAAAGCCAATCTGACCGGTGCGGTTTCTGCCGTCGATGACAAAGTGCTGGCAGACCGTCCCATCGTCAATTTGGGACAAGGTTTGCAAGGAACAATTCCTAATTTGAACATCACCACCAGCGGACAGCCGGGAAAAGGCTCAAGCTTCAATGTCCGCGGTGAAACATCCATCAATGGTGGTAGCCCGCTGGTTTTGGTCGACGGAGTACAGATGGACCCGAATCTGATCAATCCGCAAGATGTGGCAAGCGTATCTGTATTGAAGGATGCAGCTTCTGCCTCTATCTATGGAGCCCGTGCCGCTTATGGTGTTATCCTTATCACAACCAAGAGCGGCCGCAAGAATATGCCTACACAAGTGTCATTCGATGCATCTGTCTCATTCAACAGCCCGACAACCCGTCCGGAATATATGAATTCCATGGAATATGCGCACTGGATGAACGCCGCAAACAATACGACCAGCGGCCGTGACCTGCTCAGTCAGGAGGAAATGGAGCATATAGAGGCTTATTTCTATGATCCGGTCAACAACCTTCCGGTCTTTGTGGCAAAGGACCCCAGCAGCTGGCAGTACGGAAACTGTCAGGCCGGCAAATATGCCTATTGCGGAAATACGGATTGGATGAAAGAGATGTATAAGAAAACTTACCCTGTCCAAAAGTATAATGTAAATATTAACGGTGGTAGCGACAAGGCCACTTATTATACCTCGGTGGGTTATATGGACCAGGGATCACTGATGCGTTACGGGGATGAGGGCTTCCGTAAGTTCAATATGGTGAACAATATCAATTATGACATCAACAACTGGATGCACGTATCCATGAAAACAAGCTATATCCGTACCGAACTGGACGGACTTGCCCAGGATGCCGTGCACGGAGAGTCATGGATCGGTAACGACACACAACCTCTCATGCCTGTAAAACATCCTGATGGTAACTGGTCAGGTCAAGGTAATTACACCAACTTTGCCGCAGTTCTGGATGAGATGGGTTCACGTAAGACCACGAAGAATGACTTCTGGAACACCCTTGCCTTGAAACTTACCCCATTGAAAGGACTGACAATCAACATGGACTATACATTCAACTATTATGCGGAACATGGCAAGGTACACAGAAAAACATTCAACGAATACGGTATAGATGGCAAATTCTTACAGGTTTTCCAACACTCCAGGCCAAGCGGCGTGTCAGAAAGCCAGGCCAATGATACATACAACGCTTTCAACCTGTTCGGTGACTATGAACTAACTTTGGGCAAACATTATTTTAAAGTAATGGCCGGTTACAATCAGGAAACCAAGCATACCCGTGGCTTCTCGGCAA
>OGKG01003771.1_pt1 | contig 13680 bp, 10 predicted proteins | sample 1572201 | NCBI WGS metagenome assembly OGKG01 (sample SAMEA2582146, study PRJEB24529) | metagenome | biome: Human gut stool | place: China | collected 2011 | reverse complement strand
TGGCACAGTTGTTTGTCAATCAGTTCAATGGACGTAAGATTATCGGTACGGTGGGACAGTTGCAGTTTGAGGTAATTCAGTATCGTTTGTTGAACGAGTATAATGCATCTTGTCGTTGGGAGCCGGTAAGTCTGTATAAGGCTTGTTGGGTGGAAAGTGATGATCCGGCAGAGTTGGAAGCTTTCAAGAAACGTAAATATCAGTATATGGCAAAGGATAGAGAGGGACGCGATGTGTTCCTTGCCGACTCCGGTTATGTACTTCAAATGGCTCAAATGGATTTTAAACACATAAAATTCCATTTTACAAGTGAATTTTAATCGCTGTTTTATAGAATTTAACTAAAAGAAAGGGTAAAAACGAAAGAAACATATCTCATATAAATGAGAGGGGAGGGAAATGAATACATTATTCTGGAGTAAGATTCAGCGGGGGGATGAAGGAGCATTCCGGCAGCTTTATGAGCAATATGCAGATTTGCTGTATGGATATGGCATGAAGATAGCCGGTGATGATGATTTGGTCACAGATGCGATACAGACGTTGTTCGTATATATCTTTGAAAAAAGAGAAACCTGTGCTGTGCCTCAATCTATATCTGCCTATCTGTGTGTGTCGTTGAGACATATCATAGTCAATGAATTGAAGAAAGAGAATGGTGGTATATTCAGATCGTTGGACGATGTAGATACGAATGAATATAAGTTTGATCTCGAAATCGACATTGAAACGGCGATTATCCGCTCTGAATTAGAAAGAGAACAATTAAAAGTCTTGCAGAGAGAAATTAATAACCTGACGAAGCAACAGCGGGAAGTGTTATATCTGAAGTATTATAAGAAGATGAGTTCAGATGAGATTGCGCAGGTAATGGGATTGACTTCTCGTACCGTATATAACACGACTCACACGGCAATATCCAGGTTAAGAGAGCAGTTGAGTAAAACTTTCCTGCTTGCGGTGGAAGCTAATTTATGGATTTTTAATTGATGTGAGGCATGGAGGATAATACGGAACTTTTAGAAAAATATATCGAAGAAGGTAAGCTTCCTCTGAAAGGCGAGTTGTTTTCCCGTAAGGCGAAGATTGCTGAGAAGTTGAGGTTGTATCGTGAAGAAAGTCGTCGGATTACTGTAAGCCGTCAACGGAAACGGGGAGGTGAAAGGCCGGCAGCCCTGTATTGGGGAATAGCGGCTATGTTTATTGTTCTTTTGGGAATAGGTGGTTACTATTTCTCAGAGGAAAAACTAGTAACGGAAACTACGGCAATGGATTATGAACTGCCGGATGGCAGTAAAGTAAAGCTGATGGGAAACTCTTCTCTGTCTTATAATCGCGTCACATGGTTTTGGGAACGTAAACTTCAACTATTGGGAAAAGCTTTGTTTAAAGTGACTCCCGGAAAGACTTTTACGGTTCAGACCGAAGCCGGAGACGTTTCAGTGCTCGGAACCAAATTCCTGGTGGTACAACAAGGAAAGAAAATGCTTGTAAACTGTGAAGAGGGCAGCGTGAAAGTTGCGACGCCGGTGGGACAACGGACATTGACTGCAGGACAGAGTGTTCGGTGTGACGAAACTAAGATAGTACCTGTGGAAAGAAAGGTACCAACACCGGAAGCCGAATACCCGGAAGTTCTGGGCTATGAAGACGACCCGCTGATTAATGTAGTGGCGGATATCGAACAAATATTCAAATTGACAGTTATCGGGCATGAGAAATGTGAAGGGCTGACTTATAGTGGAACGGTTCTGACTAGAGACTTGAATGCGACGTTGGAAAATGTCTTCGGTTCTTCCGGAATCGGTTATCAACTTCGAGAGAAAGAAATTATTTTAGAATAAAAAAGAGGCTGAATTCAGCCTCTTTTTTATTTAAATCGATTTTTTTTCGTTTTTTCTTGGTAAAAATGGAGTAAAGGCTTCTCTTCCTAATATAAGTACTCTATGAATAGTAAGATTAAGATTAGAAAAGAATTTGAGTTGCTGTGAGACTAACATGAAAAAAGTCAAAACAAACAATAGATTTTGGTAGCAGAATGAGTAACTACCAAAAATAGTGAGTCGGAAATGGTTCCCTCGCCGGAAGTTATAGTTGTTGAATTAGCTTAGTTTTCCGACTAAAAAGGCTGGGTTGAATTTTAGAAGGTTTACAACCCAGTCTGACACTAATTTTTTTAGAAAGCCGATGAGGCCAGAATGTTGTATTTATGTTGTGACCGGTTTTCTTCTGGTAGTTTGATAGGTTAAGAAGGTATGAAACCAGAAGTAGGGCTAAACCGGGTTGTTATCAGTCAGCGCATTTATTTAATAATTGTTTTATCCAAGGTGTGAGAGAAGCAGGAGGGAGTTTCTCTCATACCATTTGCTTTTATATGCCGAGGACATTTTGTTGTCAATCCTATCCCAAACTTGCGGTTTTATACTTTATTATCCCTTTCTTAATTAATTTTATAATAAAAAATTGGTATTTTCGGACGCTTTTTAGACAAACGGCTTAAATTACTAATAGTTTATTATATGGAAAATATCGAAACAGCGATTCTGCTGATGGTGGTCGGAATGGCTACCGTATTTGTTATTCTGCTGATTGTGATTTATTTAGGTAAATTGCTGATTACTTTAGTCAACAAGTATGCTCCCGAAGAAGTGGCTCCTGCCAAACAGGAAACGCCGAGAGGTCCTGCGCCTATTCCGGGGAATATCTTGGCTGCCATTACTGCGGCCGTGAATGTTGTGACACAAGGTAAGGGAAAGGTCACCAAAGTAGAAAAGTTATAATTAATCAAGTATATCATTATCATTGAAAGACATGAAAAGAGAAGTAAAGTTTAGTTTGGTTTTCCGAGATATGTGGCAATCTGCCGGAAAATATGTACCTCGTGTAGACCAACTCGTGAAGGTAGCTCCTGCCATTATTGAAATGGGCTGTTTTGCCCGTGTAGAAACTAATGGCGGAGGTTTTGAACAGGTAAATTTATTGTTTGGCGAAAACCCGAATAGAGCCGTGCGCGAATGGACAAAGCCATTTCACGAAGCAGGCATTCAAACCCATATGCTCGACCGCGCACTGAACGGACTCCGGATGAGCCCCGTTCCGGCGGATGTCCGCAAATTGTTCTACAAAGTGAAGAAAGCGCAAGGTACAGATATCACCCGTACATTCTGCGGATTGAATGATGTACGCAACATTGCTCCTTCCATTACATACGCCAAAGAGGCAGGAATGATTTCACAATGCTCGCTTTGTATCACTCATTCGCCCATTCATACTGTAGAGTACTACACCAATATGGCGTTGGAACTTATCAAATTGGGGGCGGACGAGATTTGTATCAAAGATATGGCAGGCATCGGTCGCCCCGTTTCATTGGGCAAGATTGTGGCGAATATCAAAGCGGCACATCCCGAAATACCTGTACAGTATCATAGTCATGCAGGTCCCGGATTTAATATGGCAAGTATTCTTGAGGTATGCGAAGCCGGTTGTGATTATATTGACGTAGGTATGGAACCACTTTCATGGGGTACAGGACATGCCGACCTGCTGAGTGTTCAGGCTATGCTGAAGGATGCCGGTTATCAGGTGCCGGAAATCAATATGGAAGCCTATATGAAGGTGCGTGGCATGATTCAAGAGTTTATGGACGATTTCCTCGGATTGTACATCAGCCCGAAAAACCGTCTGATGAATTCTCTGCTTATCGCTCCTGGACTTCCCGGCGGTATGATGGGTAGTTTAATGGCAGACCTCGAAACGAATCTGGAATCTATCAACAAATATAAGGCAAAGCATAATCTGCCGTTTATGACGCAAGACCAGCTTCTGATTAAGTTGTTCGACGAAGTTGCCTATGTATGGCCTCGTGTCGGTTATCCTCCGTTGGTGACTCCGTTCAGCCAGTATGTGAAGAACCTTGCCATGATGAATGTGATGGCTATGGAGAAAGGCAAAGACCGTTGGGGAATGATTGCCGATGATATTTGGGATATGATTCTGGGGAAAGCCGGACGTTTGCCGGGCAAACTTGCTCCCGAAATCATCGAAAAGGCCGAGCGCGAAGGTCGCAAATTCTTCGAAGGAAATCCGCAGGACAACTATCCGGATTCTCTCGACAAGTACCGCAAGTTGATGAAAGAAAATAAGTGGGAAGTGGGCGAAGATGACGAGGAACTCTTCGAGTACGCCATGCATCCGGCTCAATACGAAGCTTATAAGAGTGGAAAAGCGAAAGAGGACTTCCTGGAAGACGTTGCAAAACGCCGTGCAGAGAAAGATAAGTCTCCTGAAGAAGATGCAAAACCAAAGACATTGACTGTACAGGTAGACGGACAGGCTTACCGTGTGACCGTAGCTTATGGCGATGCCGAACTTCCTGCTACACCTGCTGCCGCTGCCGCACCGGCAGGAGAGGGACAGGATGTTCTTTCTCCGCTTGAGGGTAAATTCTTTTTAGTGAAGAATGCGCAGGAAACTGCTATGAAAGTAGGTGACGTGGTGAAAGAAGGTGATGTGCTGTGCTATGTGGAAGCAATGAAAACTTATAACGCCATTCGTGCAGAATTTGGTGGTACAATTACTGCTATCTGCGCTAACCCGGGAGACACTGTTTCAGAAGATGATGTATTAATGAAGATAGGATAATGAACGAGATATTTGAGAACTTATATGAGATGACTGCGTTCAGCAATATCATTGCCGAACCGCAGTTCCTGATAATGTATGCTATCGCGTTTGTCCTGCTTTATCTGGGTATCAAGAAACAGTACGAACCGTTGTTGCTTGTCCCTATCGCTTTCGGTGTGTTGCTTGCCAACTTTCCCGGTGGTGATATGGGAGTGATTCAGGCAGACGAGAATGGCATGGTAATGATAAACGGAGTGATGAAGAACATTTGGGAAATGCCTTTGCATGACATTGCCCATGAATTGGGACTGATGAACTTCATTTATTATATGTTGATTAAAACCGGCTTCTTGCCTCCGATTATCTTTATGGGTGTCGGTGCATTAACGGACTTCGGTCCGATGTTGCGTAATCTGCGTCTTTCTATTTTCGGTGCTGCCGCACAACTCGGTATCTTTACCGTACTGTTGGTATCTATCTTAATGGGATTCACTCCGAAAGAAGCAGCTTCTCTCGGTATCATCGGTGGTGCGGACGGCCCTACGGCTATCTTCACAACGATCAAGCTGGCTCCTCATCTGTTGGGCCCGATTGCTATTGCCGCTTATTCTTATATGGCATTGGTTCCGGTGATTATTCCGTTGGTGGTGAAACTTCTTTGTTCTAAGAAAGAGTTGAGTATCAATATGAAAGAGCAGGAGAAGAAATATCCTTCAAAGACCGAAATTAAGAATTTGCGTGTATTGAAGATAATTTTCCCGATTGTAGTAACTACGGTTGTAGCGCTTTTCGTGCCGAGTGCAGTACCTTTGATTGGTATGTTGATGTTCGGTAACCTGGTGAAAGAGATCGGAAGTAATACTTTCCGTTTGTTCGATGCAGCTTCCAATAGTATCATGAATGCCGCCACTATCTTCTTAGGATTATCAGTGGGTGCTACAATGACTACAGAAGCTTTCCTGAACTGGACAACAATCGGTATCGTTATAGGTGGTTTCCTTGCATTCGCCCTTTCTATTACAGGTGGTATTTTGTTTGTGAAACTGGTGAATCTCTTCTCCAAAAAGAAGATCAATCCTCTTATTGGTGCAACCGGATTGAGTGCTGTTCCAATGGCAAGCCGTGTGGCGAATGAGATTGCTTTGAAGTACGACTCCAAGAATCACGTCTTGCAGTATTGTATGGCAAGTAACATCTCCGGAGTAATCGGTTCTGCCGTGGCTGCGGGTGTGTTGATTTCCTTCCTTGCATAATAAAAGAACAACCGGCTTTAGAGATAAGAATCCGGAGATATGGGCAGAGTTATGCTCGTATCTCCGGATTTACTTTTTTGATTTGCTTTCTATTGTTTACAATACTGTTTTCAGACTATTTATTCACTGATAACCTTTCTATATTCAGCTATCGCCATTTTCTCCGACAAATATGCGTTAATTAGATTTGTGTGTGCCTGTGTCCACGATAACTGCGCCGAGAGAACATCCACCATACTTGCTTTACCTTCATTATAAGAGAAGGTAACTAAATCAAGATTTTCATTAGCCAGATTCATGTTCTCTGTTGCAGTTTTCACCTGATATTCCGTTTCCGTCAGTTTAGTCAATGCACCGGACAATTCTTCGTTGATATTATCCGTTATATAACTTTGTTGCAGTTTCTGTATTCCGATGTATGCTTTCTGCTGGCGGTTTGTTTTGAAACGGGCTCCCCAGCGGAAAATAGGAATATTCAGATTAATGCCGACAATAGGATTGAAAGATACGTCATATCCAAGGTTAGGCGTTCCCGTTGCCCAGCCGCCGCTAAAATACATATTTAGTTGAGGGTTAAACTGGCTGAGAGCGGCTTTACGTTGCGCTTGACTTTTCATGATATTTACTTGCGTACTTTCGTAATCAGCGCGCCGTTGCAATACATTTTCCAACGACAGAATCTGTACGGGGGTAAAAGCTGTGTCAATCGAAGAAAGACTGTCTACGGGAGCATTAGGTTCCATACCCATGAGGATATTCAACTTTTGCAATGCTAACGTATAATTCTGACGGGCCTTGATATATTGTAGTTCAGCTTCTTTTAAGCGGGTGGAAATCATCAGTAAGTCTGTACGGCTAATCATTCCATCGTTAAAACGGTCCTGAATGATGTTATATTGCTGTTTGACGATGCTTTGATATTTGTCTGCTGCCTGTAACATAGCTTGTGAAGCGGAGGCATTCCAATAAACAGCATCGCTCTGATAATGAATCTGGTCCAAAGTTAGTTCCTCGTTCAGTTGATTCAGCTTCTCATCCGCTTTCGCAATCTTATGTTGAGCGTTAAGGGCACCACCTGTATAGAGAGGTTGAGAGACGACAAACACCCCTTGATAAGTGTGGTTCCGATATTCTCCCAGCGGTTCGTTCCATGCTTTTAGGTCGCTCATATTCAGAGTACCGTCCGCATTTACGTCTATTTTGGGTAAGAATCCCGTATGAGCTATCTTTCGTGCTTCCGCACTTGCCATTGTCTTTAGTTTTTGTTGTTTCAATATCTGGCTGTAAGCCTCCACTTTGTCGCGATAGGCTTCCCGGCTGAGATAAGGTTGTTGCGCCCGGGCAGTGAAGCCGAGAAGCAACAGTGATATAATTATAAATTGAGTTTTCATTTTATCCATTATAAATAGTAAATTCCCATTTAATCCTTAATCCGTTGAATGGCACAATAAGCCACCGGCAACACAAACAGTGTCAGTATCGAAGCTACCAGCAAACCTCCCATGATAGTGGCTGCCATTCCGCCGAACATCGCATCGAACAGCAACGGCAACATACCCAGAATCGTTGTCCCCGATGCCATTGCTACAGGAACGATACGGCTCGTTGTGGCACTAACCACCGCATCAAGCGGCTTCTTTCCCATCTTAGCTTCCAAATCAATCTGTTCCACAAGTACGATTGCATTCTTGATATTCATGCCGATTAATCCGAGTAATCCGAGGATAGAGAAAAAGTCGAATGATTTGCCAAGTAATAGCAATCCTAACACGATACCGATGAATATCAACGGTAACATCAGCAAAATCACTGTCGGTTTACGATATGTCTTGAATAGGAACAGTAGCGTAACAAACATCAAAAAGAACGTCAACGGAAGATTCTTGGCTAATGCTTCGTTGGATTCTACCTGGCTTTCCTGTTCTCCGAAATATTTCATCGTATATCCTTCCGGAACTTTAATCTCCTTTTGTACCTGCGACCACACTTGGTTGAAGGCTGCAATCGCATTTACTCCGCGGCGCGGGTCACATTGTGCCATCATCACCATTTGTCGGTTGTAATCTTTCACATTAGAGAACCGGTATTGAAAATCAAAATCCGACACTACTTGTTCCAGGCTTGTTGTCTCGTTTCCCGTGCCGAACACCGGAAGCGTGCGTAAGTCATTGATACGGAACGAATCCACCGTATTATCCTTTAGCAGAATAGGGAGCACCTGATCGCCCTGACGGTATTCTCCCAACGTCATTCCCGTTGTACCAATCTGGATACTTTGTGCCATTCCCTGTCGGGATACTCCCAACGGTTGTGCACGTTCCGGACTATACACAGGTTTCCATACCGGAATCTTGTTCCCCCACGAATTGCGGATATTAATCAAATCCGGATTCCGGTGCATAATCTCCAACGCTTGGTTGGTTAGTGCCACAAGCGTATCTGTATTCGGCCCTATAAAACCGATCTCAATAGCAGCGTCTACGGCAGGGGATAGTTTGAACAGGCTCGTCCGGGTAATCGCATTCGGATAATTCGTTTTCATATATCCGTCGAAATTCTCCTCATATTCCTTCGTATATTTGCTGTCCGTCAGTTCTACCAGTACATTGGCGAAGTTCGGTTTCGGTCCTACTGAAGTAGATGCCAGATAATATCTCAATGGTGTGCTTCCGAAAGTAATTGATACTTTCTTTACTTCCGGCTGTTGTGCCAAATGTTCTTCCACCGATTTCATCTCTTTCACCACATCGTTGATACTATACCCGTCCGGGTAGAATACGTCCGCACGGAAATAAGGTTTGTCCAAAGACGGGAAAAAGTTTTGTGGCATCATCCCCATGATGACGAGTGAGATGATGAAAAGTGCTACCATAGAACCCAGCGTCAACACCTTACGGCGGATCAGCGTCCGGAGAATAGAAGCAAACTTATGATAGAAAGGCTTGTCATATGGGTCTTTTGCATCGCCGTTCGCCTTGGCTTTCAGGATAAAATTACCGAATACGGTCGTCTGTGTCAATGCAAGTATCCAACTCAATCCCAGCGAAATGGCGAGTACCACAAACAACGGCTTCACGATTTCCGCTACCGAAGACGGGGCCAGATAAAGTGGCAGGAATGAACAGATAGCAATGAAAGTGGCTCCGAGTAATCCCCATTGCGGTCCTGTGGCACCGTCTATCAATGCCTTTCGCCTGTTTACTCCACGAGCAATGGCAATCTGTGCATTATCCGTCACCACAATGGCATTGTCTACCAGCATACCCATTGCGATAATGAATCCCGCCAGCGACGTACGATTCAGTCCGACACCAAAGAAAGACATGATAAGTAGTGTACCTCCGATAGAAAATATCAGCGATGAGCCAATCAGGACACCGGCACGAAGTCCCATTACCAGCATGATAATCACAATTACAATTAAGATGGACTCAATCAGATTGATGATAAATCCGTTATTGGCTTCGTTGGCTATTTCGTTTTCCAGATAAAGACTTTGCAATTCCAGTCCTACGGGCATAAGCGGGAGTAGTTCACTCAGTTTGGCTTTTACGTTTTCACCTGTCTGCACTACGTCCCGTTGCGGGTCGGTAGAGACACCGATACCGATAGCACGTTTTCCGTTTACGTGCATGATATTGGAAGGAGGATCGAGATAGCCCTTTTCGATAACGGCAATATCTCCCAACTTTACCTGTCCCGCTTTCGTGGTGATAACCTGATTGCGGATATCATCTATGGTCGTATACATACCATTAGCAGTTACCCGTAGCTGTTGTTCCCCTGCGCGGATTTCTCCGGTGTTGATAATCTGGTTTTGTGATTGCAGCAGGCTGGCGAGCTGTTTCGGGTCGATGCCCATGCCTACCAGTTTATTGGTCGAGATGAAGATATTTACTACCTCTGTCTGTACTCCGAACAGTGCCACTTTCATCACACCGTCGGCAGTGACGACTTGTGTTTTAATCCGTTCCGCCCAGTTTCGCATCTCGTCGTAGGAGAAACCATCATCGGCCGTCAGACCGTAATAGATACCGAATACATCGCCGAAATCGTCCGACACAGTCGGCGTAGATGCACCACTCGGCAACTGCGGTTGTATATTGAGTACCTTCCTACGTAGCTCGTCCCACTTTTGCGGAATGGAACTTGCCGATAGTGACGGTTGCAATTCAAATGTGATTTTGGAAAGCCCGTACATAGATTCCGATTTAATCTTGTACACACCACTCATACTTTGTATCTCGCGAGAGATAGGCTCTGTTATCAGACGTTCCACTTCTGCCGGCTCGGCTCCCGGATAACGGGTCATGATAACCGCTGACTTGATGACGAAGGGAGCATCTTCTTTCTTCCCTAGCTTTCCGAAGGAAGAAATCCCTCCGATAAGCAACACAGCAAGAAAGAAATAGATAATCTTCGTGTTGTCTAATGAATATTTGGCTAAGTTCATTTCTCTATATCTTTTACGTTTTCCCCTTCTACTAACTGATATACTCCGGCAATAACAATTTTCTCTTCCGGTTTCAACCCTTTGGAGATAAGTACCTGTGCTTCTCCGGTAGGTGCGTTAACAGTCACTTCTCGTTTGTGTACCTTGTTGTCTTCCACCACCCAGACGTACATCTTCTTTCCTTCGCTTTCACCGAACACGGCGCTTAACGGGATAATTGTCCAACTATCCTGTACCAACGGTCCTACATCTGCCGTGAAACGGATACTGCACGTAAATCCCGGTTTCACTGCATATAAATCCCGGTCGAAAGACGGGTCATCAATAGTAATACTGACCGGAATCCCCGTTCCGTCTGTCGAGATATCAAGATATTCTTCAAGCTTTGCCTGGAAAACATGTCCTTTGAATGTGTCGAACTCTACTAGAAAACGCGGGTCTTTGGTGCGGAGCAGGTAAAGGTAAGCGTCGGGAATTGTAAACTTGATGCGCAGATTGTGTGTATTGACCAACTGCACGATACCTTCACCCGAGTTGACACGCTGATAATTTTCCACAAGACGTTTTTCGATGGAACCGTCGAAGGGAGCCGTCAATTTAGTGTCGCGCATATTATTGACGGATAACTCATATTCTGATTTCGCTTTCTGGTAATTAGCTAGGCTGATTTCATATTCCTGAACCGATATGGCTTGGCGGGAGAGGAGGCGCTTGTTGCGTTCCACTTGTGCGGCAGCCGTCTCATACGCCGATTTGGTAGCGGCATATTGCAGGGCGATGTCCCTGGGGTCGATAGCTGCAATCAATTGTCCCTTCTTTACTTTCTCGCCTTCTATGACAGGCAGGTTGATGATTTGTCCGCTGACCCGGAATGCCAGCTTCACATACTCCACGGCTTCTACAATACCCGAAAAATCTTTTCTGATGATCGATCTTGACTCTACAATCGTGGTTTTCACCGGACGGGCCGTTATAACACTCGTTTCTTTTTTTTGTCCGCAGCCCGCTAATAGGACGGCTACTGCGAGCATAAATCCATATTTCTTTTTCATACAGCACACTGATGTTTAGAGTTTTTGCGTTGATTCGTTTCTCTTTTTTAAAGAGAGTAAACAACTTACAAGTGTTTATGTTCAGGATTTGTGTGCTTTTCGTTGATTGTCGCTACAAGTTGGATTCTTAATTTGTTTTATTGGGAAGTGCGGTAAAATAGAGGCTCTGTTTGAGGTAAATAGAGTGTCTGTTTGTGGCAGTTGGAGCGTCTGTTTACATCAAACAGAGCCTCTGTTTTGGGGAGAGTTCATGTGTTCTCTAGAGACAGGCTGAAAGGGGGGAGCTGATATGAAAATAGTATTTTTATTTCCGTCTTCTTGTCGGTTTTCCTGAGAAGATAGTCAATTCAAAAATCGTAAATATGATTTCTGTTGTTGTATATCCGTCGAGAGTGTATTCCAAATTCTCATCTTCGGAGAAATACTTGAGGTAAACGGTTGGCACACCCATATAAAAGTCAAGAAAAAGATAAGAAGTATAGTTATAAATGCCCAAGTCGGCAAATTTGTTTAAAATGTCATTGTTAAAAACAGTACACCATCCTGTTTGGGTTTCGAATCCCGACATTTCGAATCTGCGATGCTCTTTCATAAATTTGTCTTTGTCCACATGCCTTAATTGTTGCTGCAATTCGTCACCAAAAGAAAGGCGTTGTCTGATAAGGTTAAAAACTTCCTCCTTTGTCATTTGTTTTAAGTTAGTTATTTCCATTTTTGTTTATTAATTCTGTAAAGGTACTTCCTTTATTTTGTAATAAACGGAATCCGGACATTTTTCTTTTATTTATTTTTCGGCTGATAGTCCTGAAAACTTCCGGATATATTGTTGTCAGTGTAATGTCTCAAAACGAAAAAGAGGAAATTCCTTTCGGAATCTCCTCTTTTTCATCTTACAAGAAAGACTAATTATTTCTTCTTACGGTCACCGTAACGGCTCATGAACTTATCAACACGTCCTGCAGTGTCTACCAATGTAGATTTACCAGTATAGAACGGGTGAGAAGTGTTTGAGATTTCAATCTTCAGCAACGGATAAGTTTCACCTTCGAATTCGATGGTTTCTTTAGTTGCTACAGTTGATTTAGATAAAAACATGTCACCATTTGACATATCTTTAAATACTACCGGACGGTATGATTCTGGATGAAGGCCTTTTTTCATTTCAGTATCTGTTTTTTTAATTTATATTCTGTTACTATTTTGGTAAGAAATAGTGTAATGGTCATTTTCAGTGCGCAAAGATAATGCTTTTCTGTGAAATAGAAAAAGGTTTTCTAAAATTTCTGATTTCTAATTTATGATTTCTGATTGGCTATGCAGATTTTGGTGATTAAATGAATGAAAAATGAGGTATAAATAAGGTATAAATAAGGAGATATAAATCCGAAGGCATCAATCAGAATTCAGAAATCATAAATCCCAAAGTTTGCAAGGTGGACATTACAATCTAATGTCACACTCGTATTCCTGCTAAATTTTGCAGTCTGATTTAAACCTTTTTCTACTATATTTTTCTTTCCGATGTTCGTTATTCGATGGATAATGCTTACTTTTGCGTAGAATTTTTATTCACTAACAATAAACTTTAAACAAAATGGTAAATTACAAAGATTTAGGATTGGTAAACACAAAAGAAATGTTTGCTAAGGCTATCAAAGGTGGATATGCTATCCCAGCATTCAACTTCAACAATATGGAACAAATGCAGGCTATCATCAAGGCTGCTGTTGAAACTAAATCTCCTGTGATTCTTCAGGTTTCTAAAGGTGCTCGTCAGTATGCTAACGCTACTTTATTGCGTTACATGGCTCAGGGTGCTGTAGAATATGCTAAAGAATTAGGCTGTGCACATCCCGAAATCGTTCTTCATCTTGACCACGGAGATACTTTTGAAACTTGTAAATCTTGCATCGACTCAGGTTTTTCTTCAGTGATGATTGACGGTTCTCATCTTCCTTACGAAGAAAACGTAGCACTGACTAAGAAGGTAGTTGATTACGCTCACCAGTTTGATGTAACTGTAGAAGGCGAACTTGGCGTATTGGCAGGTGTTGAAGACGAAGTTTCTTCTGATCACCACACATATACTGACCCTGAAGAAGTAATTGATTTCGCTACTCGCACTGGTTGCGACTCTTTGGCTATCTCAATCGGTACTTCTCATGGTGCTTACAAATTTACTCCGGAACAGTGTCACATCGATCCGGCTACTGGTCGTATGGTCCCTCCTCCGTTGGCTTTCGAAGTATTGGATGCTGTTATGGAAAAACTTCCGGGTTTCCCTATCGTTCTTCAC
>OGKG01003770.1_pt1 | contig 13681 bp, 8 predicted proteins | sample 1572201 | NCBI WGS metagenome assembly OGKG01 (sample SAMEA2582146, study PRJEB24529) | metagenome | biome: Human gut stool | place: China | collected 2011 | reverse complement strand
TCCGGGCACGGGCTTAAATAGCTGGTTGCAAACATTGTAAGTTCAATTTAAAACCGCACCCATTTCTTTTCTAATTTGTCTACATTGTTGAAAAACAACCTGATGCTAAAATCATCCGGTTATCCAATATTTATATTTCAGCCGGAACTCAAAAAAAAACTCCGGACTGAACAAGTCAACCCGGAGCTATAGTGTAACGGCATGGAATTGACTTAATCGTGTGAAATAGGAACGTCGCCACGAAAAAGCAACCCCACACCGCTATATTATATATCCATAAAGAATATACGAATACAACGACATGAGTGTTGCAATCCCGTTCCCTGCGACTAATCGTCTTGAATCCTATTTCATGGAAACGCAAATTATAACCTCAACATCGTAAACAGGACATCATCGGCGGCTCCCCGCACAGTCCATAATACAAAGATAGAAAAAAATTTCAATTCTTTTACAACTCTCGGCACAAAATTATATTCCTGTATACACGTGAACAGCCCTATACCTCACATAAAGAAGCTGTTTTCAATATCAAAATCACAGTAAAGAACAACACGTTTATCTCCACACGACCTGACAATTAACTGTAATTAACAAGAAGAGAACTGTTCTGAAAAAAGTATTATCATATAATCTAAGTTATACTTCCTATATACCAACTCCCATTCATCTCCTATTCAACTCCCATTCAACTCCTATTATAAAGGTAAAAAAATAGTAATTGAATAGGAAATAAATCGAAATTGATTTATCGTTAATACTTAGTAAAACTATCTATTATATTAACTCCTACCCTATCTCGTACAGGTAATAGAGAGAATTACTCGATTACCGCTACCTCTTCCAGTTCTTCGCGCGTGCCGACATGCTTACTGTCCCGGTTGATACAATCCATGATCACGGCAATAGCACCGTCACCCGTCACGTTACAAGCCGTACCGAAGCTATCCATGGCGATATACAACGCGATCATCAACCCCTGTGCCGTTTCATCGAAACCGAGCATGGACTGCAACAATCCCAGTGCTGCCATAATAGCTCCTCCCGGAACCCCGGGAGCGGCAACCATAGCGATACCCAGCATAAAGATAAAGCCCGCCATCATCCCGAAAGAAATCGGCATACTCGACATAAGCATGATCGCCATGGCACATGCCACGATCTTCATCGTACTACCCGAAAGGTGTATCGTCGCGCAGAGCGGTATCACGAACGCCGCCAGTTCCCGGTTCACGCCGTTTTTAATCGACTGTTCCAATGTAACGGGAATCGTGGCAGCCGAGGATTGTGTTCCTAATGCCGTCATGTAAGCCGGAAGCATATTACGGAACAAGCGGAACGGGTTTTTCTTCGATACGAACCCGGCAATAAAGAACTGTATAAACAACAGTACAATGGTCAGGAAGAATATGACCACGATAATTTTCACGAACACGCCCAGCACGCCGGACACCTGACCGGAGCCGGAAATATTCAAAAATATACCGAAGATATACAAGGGCAACAAGGGAATAATCACGGTGACAATCACTTTGTTGATAATATCCTTGAAATCTTCCATTGCCCCTTTCAGGGTCGCGCCGTTAATCACGGACATTCCCAAGCCAAGAGTAAATGCCAGAACCAGAGAACTCATCACGTCCATCAACGGCGGCATCATCACCGTGAAATAGGGAGCCAGCGGCACCGCCGCAGAGGCTTCTATCGGTTGCAATTCTCCGGCATCACCGAGCAACCACGGGTAACTCAGATCACAGGCAAAATAAGTGAAGAAGCCGGAGAAAAGGGTAAAGCCGTATGCCAGCAAAGCCGTGATCAACAACAAACGCCCGGCACCCTTACCGAGATCCGCTATACCCGGGGCAACCAATCCCAAAATCAACAAGGGGATAATGAATCCCAAGAAATTACTGAACAGACCATTTATGGTCAAAAATATCCTTACCAACCAATCGGGAAAGAAAAATCCGCATACTATACCCAGAATAATCGCCACGATAATTTTAGGCAATAGCCCCACTTTTATTTTTTTCATACACTCACTGTTTATATTACAAAAATAAGCTACTTTCGTATGACAATATAGATACATCAGCCTATGACAAAAGATAAATGGCACGGACACATCGCTATCTTCTCTGCTAACATTCTCTTCGGATTGAATATTCCGATCGCCAAAACCTTAATGCCGGAATGGATCGACCCCATCGGGCTCACGTTCCTACGCATGTCATTCGGTGCCCTCGCTTTTTGGATCACCTCTTTGTTTGTCTTAAACGAAAAAGTAAGTAAAAAAGATTTATTAATTCTGTTTTTTTGTGCCATTTTAGGCACAACCATGAATCAATTCACTTTCATTAAAGGACTTGGCATGACATCGCCAATCGACGCGGGACTGATCGTGACGATGAATCCCATGATGGTGATGTTGATTTCAGCCTTAATCTTGAAAGAACCGATCACCGCGAAAAAAGCGGGCGGAGTACTTATCGGGGCTTGCGGGGCGGTGCTGATCATCTGGCACTCTTACGCGGTAGGGATTTCAGGTGGTTCCGGCAGCTCGATGACGGGTAATTTACTTTGTTTTATCAGCGTGATCTGTTACGCCACGTATCTGGTTATATCCAAACCTATCGCGCAACGTTACAGTCCCGTGACGTTGATGAAATGGATGTTTCTTTTTTCCACGATTCTCATGTTCCCGTTCAGCATACAGGAAGTGGTAGAAGCAAAACTATTCTCCCCCGACACGACATTCAGCGCTTTGGCAAGCGTGTTTTACGTGGTATTCGCTGCGACATTCCTCGCCTATCTCTTTATCCCGATCGCATTGAAACGCATCCGCCCGACAACAATCAGCATGTACAATTACGCCCAACCCCTCGTTGCCGCCACACTGGCAATCCTTATGGGACAAGACCGCCTCACGTGGGATAAGCCCGTGGCTGCCGTGCTGGTTTTTACCGGGGTGTATCTCGTGACTCAAAGTAAGTCGCGGGCGGACATGGAGAGATCATCAGGCAAATGAGGAGGTGAGGATAACCGAAAACTGATCGGCGCCGTGTAGGTTGTCCGGAAACTGCGCTTTTTGATCGGACACCAAGCGGGGATGTATTTCGGGAAGCATCTTACTACCCGTTTCGCTTCTTGATCCAAAAAGGGATTGCATCCTTTTACCACCTTCACGTCTGTGATTGAACCGTCGGTTTCAATCACGAAACTGACAAAAACCTTCCCTTGGGCATTTATTTTTATTGCCTCAGGGGGATACTTTACATTTTGAGAAATCCATGCCATCACGTTTCCTTGGGCAAATACCGGCATCTGCACGTAAAAACAATCTTTCAGCATCTCTTCGTCTGCTACCTGCCCATAAGACAAAGTGTAGGGCATTACATTCTTCAAGAAATGCCGACGACGGTCGTTCTCGTTCATAAATTCCCGTATTTTTGCCTCCTGTAGAATTTTCAAGTGAGCAAATTTCGGGTAAGCCACCAGATAATTATAAATAAAATTCTTCGGACCAAGTTCCTTCATCAACTTCAACTTCTCACCGTTAAAATAATAGCATACCGCTTCCAGATCGTCGATACGGGTATTCGTCAACTTTGCGGTAATCATTAATCTCCTTGCATGGTCATAGGACTCCTGCCTGATATGTACCCGAAGTTGCTCCACCATCGCGGCATACGCCCGCTTGTCGTTCCCGTACTCTTTTTTCATTGCCTTGATTCGTTCCTGCAAATACTTCATTCCCTCGTCATTCGGGATTTCGGATACCGGGACACGGGTTTCCCGTTCCAACATCTTGCAATAGTTTTCGTACGAGAGCGAATCTTTGACCGAAGCGGAAGCTTCCGCGACCGATACTCCCGTGAACCAACAAGTGAATAACAGGAATAGTCCTGTTTTCCACGCTCTTTTTATCACAAACGCCATAAATAACATATATTGATTGAACTTCTTCTATCTAATTCTCTATTGCAGTCTGAAATTAACAGGAGCTACCGAACGAAGTGCCACTCTACGCTTGTGCAGAAGGCAGTAAGGGGGCACCGGGAAAGTGATACTTTTGAGGGCTCTTACCGCTTCATTGTCCAAAACGGGGTCCGCGCCACGCAGAATTTCCACCACGGATACTTTCCCGTCCATCCCCACGGTATAACTCAACCAGACTTTCCCTTGAATATTCCTTTCCTGCGCGACAATAGGATATCTTACCGTTTTTGCTAACGCGTAGTTCAAATCCCTGTACGCAGTCAGAGGCGAGAGTATATGGAAGATACAACCACACGAGCACGAATCGCCGACAACTTCTTCCTGTGCCTGTATTCTAGGACTAATTTCTCGCATGAAATACACACGATGTTCCCGCTCGTTCATGCAATCCTTCAACCGTACCTCTTCCTGCATCCGCAGATGCCGGATACGGGGAGTGAGAGCGGCGTATCGCTTTATGAAATTCTCCTTTCCTATCTCTTCAACCAATGCTAATTCCTGTCCGATAATCTGTTCAAATACTGCCGCCAGAACTTTTATGTTAGCACTCTTGAAATTATAACATTCAAGCAACCCTGCCGCACGAGTGGTGACCGCATCCTTCTTCATTCGTAAATCTTCTCGATAATACAAATAGGCTTCCACATCCGTACGGAATCGGATACGATCTCTATCCATCAGAATTTGAAGTATTTCCTGATCTTGTTCTTCAGCCACTTCATCCAGCGGAATCCCGGCTTCCCGATTTAACATTGCCACGTAATCCTCGTAAGAGTGAACCCCCGCCATCGGTTGTTCTATTTTGAAAAGCAAAGGAAAGGTCATGTAAAAACGCACCGCCTTACCGCCAATCTTTGCCGGGCTCCATTTCGGCATTGCCCCGATAACCCGTGTTGCCTCCATGTCCAAAGAGGGATGGGCACCTCGTAACACCTTGACCCCCGAAATACTCCCGTCCGGCTCTATCACGAATGCCATGATCACCCGTCCGGCAATCTCGTTATCCCACGCCTCTTGAGGGTAGCGGATGTTTTCACCCAACCATGTTTCCAGTTCACCCTCGAATCGCGGAGCTTCATCCGCCACGAGATATACGGTCGTGTCCCGTTCTACTGTTCCAGAAAAGATTATACTCGCTTTCAAACCGGAAATACCTGCTCCTCCATATATACAGAAAAGCATTGTGATTAAACTATTTATCAAACAACGGGTAGTAGTCATGATATTCATTTTATTAGTTTATATACTAAATTAACGTTGATAAATGTATTAAATAAAAATAAGAAAATCAATATACCTTTCGATTATTGTTTTTTATATTTAGATTTGTGGCAAGCTAAGTTTATTAGTTGTTTATGGTGATTAGCGAAAAAGATTTTATACAATTCGTCAAAGGAGATGAGAAATCCTTTGAGATTATATTCTGCCAATATTATAAAACATTGGTGTCTTATGTCATGCGCCATGAACTGGAACTCATGGAAGCGGAAGATATTGTGCTTGAAATATTTCACCATACGTGGCAAATCCGGGAAGAATTGAAATCTCCCGCCGCACTTCACTCGCTATTATTTACCGCCACGAGAAACCGGGCTCTAAACGTTTCCCGCAATCTCAAAAATCGACAAAAGATAATCTCGGATAATTTTCCTAACGAGGAAGTTACAGAGGAACCGCAAGACTATATTATCGAAGAAGAAATCAGTAGACTATTGGACGAAGCTATTAGTAAACTACCCAAACAGTGCGAACAAGTTATCACCGGAGTACTCGCGGGAAAAACGCTTCAAGAACTCGCTCAAGAAATGGAAATATCCGTAAATACCGCCAAGACTTACAAACTTAGAGCTATCGAATCATTGCGCAAGTTACTAAAAGATTCCCCGTACCTTGTTTTACTCGTGTTGATACGGAGTAACGAAAAATAAATCGAATCTTTTAAAAAAAAGTTCACAATTTTGTCACCGGAATAAAAAGTTGCGGGTTTATAGTATAAAGGATAAGATATTATGGACCCCATTGCAAGCAAACAACACATAGCGGCTCTGATTTTAAAAGAAAAGACCATCGGGTTAACTCAACCGGAGCAACAAGAACTAGCTTCTTGGCGGCAAACGGATGCTCGAAACGAGGAAATTTATACCCGATTACACGAAAAAGATTTTAGTTCCGAACTATCCAGATACAGGCAAATCAGTATCTCAAAAGGTTTAGAGCAATATCGGAAACGCTACGTTACCGGAAAGAGCAAACCACGCGTGACAAGGTGGTACTGGGTAGCTGCCGCGGCAGTATTAATGATCGGGATTACCTCCCTTCTTTTCCGCGGCGGAGATACCGATATTCCTCAAACCGATATCGTGCCGGGTAATGCAAAAGCCACTTTAGTTTTAAATAACGGGGATATTATCAACCTATCTGGAAAGGAAAATAACGAAATTGTGACCACGGAGGAGTTGTCCATCCGGAATAACGGTTCTGAATTACAATACTCGCTATCAGAGAACCGACGCAATAATTACACGAATAATTACAACGAATTAATCGTGCCGAAAGGCGGAGAGTTCACACTCACGTTATCAGACGGGACAAAAGTATGGTTAAACTCTCAAAGTAAATTAAAATACCCTGTCGTTTTCAGCACGGGCTCGAGAGAGGTTTATCTGGAAGGCGAGGCTTATTTCGAGGTAACGAAAAAACCGCATCATCCTTTTCGCGTGAACGCCAAAGACGGGGTAAATATCGAAGTTCTGGGGACATCCTTCAACGTGCGGAGTTACACGGATGAAGACTGGGTGGAAACCGTACTGGAAGAAGGTTCGGTGAGAATGAACCGGGGAAAGGATTCCGTCATTCTCCGTCCCGGATACAAGGCTGTCTATCAACCGAACGAAAATATACAAGTGACAAGTGTCAATACCGAATTATACACGGCGTGGAGACACGGGCAATATATTTTCACGAACGAGAGCGTGGAGAATATTCTTAAACAACTTTCCCGCTGGTATAATATTGAAGTTTTTTACTGTAACGAAGCCGCGAAATCAGTTATTTTCAGCGGCGATGTTAGGAAATACGATAATATAACCACGTTACTGGAAGCGATGGAGATCGCGGGAGGCGTGCATTTCAAAATAAACGGAAACACGTTGATTGTAAGTTACGAGAAATAATATATACAAAATACTGAATTTAAGCGCTTTATAAAACGATCGTTTTATGGGATTACCATAAATATGCAATTTAAAAACAAATCTTATGAAAAAAAACAGTCTAATATTAACCCTTAAAATAATGATTTTGTTCGGGTTGTGCGCCTGTTCGGATAATAACGGGACAGACGACTCCAATCAGATTCGATTATACGGAGAACCATTCCTGTTGGAACAAGGAGCCATTTACCATGATAATAATCACTCCGTGATTGCCGTGAACGACTACATTTTCGAAGACCGATATCAAATCAATAATGAAGAACAGGTTGATATGGTAACAGGCTTCACGGCAGAAGTGAAGGAAGAACAAACAGGTAATTTTCTTATCGGCTTGTATGAAAAAGGCTTCGTGGTTAGCGATCTTACCAAAGATGCCCGAGGAAACGGAGCTTGCATCTGCCTTAGGTTTGCCTCGCCCGAACAAGACAAATTAACTCCCGGGAAATATACTTACTCGTTAAATCGCGATGAATACACGTTTAAGGGATATTCCAGTGTAAATTACGACACGGAAGAAAGTAGTGTCCCCAATGAATTGACCCAAGGAGAAGTAAATATATCCCGGGAAGGAGATATTTACACCATAATGTTCAAATGCACAACCAGTTTCGGGGGAATTGTTGAAGGACAGTACTCGGGAATCTTAAAATTTATTGATATCCGGAAAGAATACGAAACTGTAAAACAGTATAAAGGCATAAAGCTGGAAGCTCTATTCGATGAAATTAACTACACGGACATGGATGGGGCAGCACACCGGGAACCGGATTATTTACGGGCAACTTCATTTTTATCCAGTTCCACGCAACAAATATACTCGGCGAATCTTTATAAAGATTTAGCTGAAAGTGCCAAAAAAAGTATAGACATTGCCCTCGCCTACGACAAAGCAAACGAGATTTTATATTTTGAATCTCCGATCAAAGCACGGGCTCTATTATGGCATAACACGTTCCAAAATGAAAACCTGTTCGGTTACAGTTTTGATCTTCCCTGCCACACACAATATATGCCGGCACCGGAAAACTTCACGAACGAAGATTTCGAGAACTTGAGCCGACAAGAAGATTTCGCCTTTCCGTTTTCGGAAGCAAAAACTTCTATCCCCGTCACAGCGGACGTACCATGCTTTATTTTTGTACAAACCGGAAACGGCTTGAAAGGAGTCATCCGAATCAACGATATTACCCCGGAAAGCACAGAGATGATCGGAGGCATTACCTATCCCGTTAATCCGGCGGTCAACATCGATATCAAATTCCCTCATAGTTTTTCAGAACAAAAGATGAGATAACATATATCATTCCATAACAAGGTTCATTATGAAAAAAATACATCACACCGAACAGTATAATAGATTACCGATTATACTTTTCACCCTGATCATGCTCTTCCCGGTTTTATCGGCGAACGCGATGACCGATGAAAAGAAATTAAATCTATCTTTTAAAAATACTCCGCTTCCTCAAGTTTTAAAAGAAATCAAAAGGCAAACCCTATACGACTTCATGTACAACGCGCAAGAAATCGACATCGATCAAAGAATCTCTATCGAATTAAAAAATGTAACATTGGACTCCGCTTTAAGGGTTTGTCTCGCACCTTTCCACTTAACCTATGTTATAAAGGACAAAATTATCATACTTAAAAAGAAAGAAGCGATGTCGCACTTGGCGAAACACAATATAAGCGGAATTGTTAAAGACGAACAAGGTGTGCCGCTACCGGGGGTTGCAGTCATTCTGCAAGGGACAACCGCCGGAACGGTTACCAATTCGGACGGACGATTCCAAATCACTATTCCTCAAGAAAAATGTATTCTGAATTTTACTTTCATCGGGATGAAGCCCGTGCACCGACAGATCAACGGGGAACAATTTGTCACAATCGTGATGGAAGAGGATATCGCCGAGTTGGATGAAGTCGTCGTTACCGGAATGGAAACGATAAAAAAGGATTACATGACAGGAAGTGCCTCCGTGATTACAGCAAAAGATCTTCGCTCACAAGGGATCACGTCTATTGACCGGCTGTTGGAAGGAGCCATTGCAGGTTTGAATAGCACGACCTTATCGGGAGCACCGGGAACCCGTTCCAAAATAACTATTCGGGGAGAAAACAATCTGTCCGGCAGAACCGAACCTCTTTGGATCGTGGATGGACTTCCACTCATGAGCGGGGTACCGGAAAACAACACGGGAGATTACGCGGGAACAATTATGCAGGACGGCGTGGGCAACATCATGCCGGAAGATATTGAGTCCATCACCATCTTGAAAGATGCTTCCGCGGCAGCCATATACGGGGCAAAAGCCGCAAATGGTGTTATCGTTATCACGACGAAAAAAGGATTCCGCTCAAAAATGCAATTCAATTATAGCGGAAATTACAGCTTGTCGGAAGCCCCAAGGCTACACATGGATTTCATGAACTCGCGGGAGAAGCTACAATACGAACGAGATATCATGGAAACTTTCGGGCTAAATGTCGCCGGGAATGCCGGACGGGGAGGATATCTCTACAAACAATTATTGGAAGGATATATCACGCAAGGTATATATGACGATAAAATCAATCAACTAAGAAATACGAACACGGATTGGTTTAAGGTGTTGTTCCGGACGGCACAATCCCATTCACACAATCTAAGCATACGGGGCGGTTCCGAGGAAATGACCTATTACGCGTCTGTCAATTTCCAAGAAAAAAACGGCATTTTGCTATCAAATAAATATTCTAACGCAGGAATACTCATGAAACTGGACTATCGTCCTGTCAAAAATCTAATTCTTGCCTTGGATATCAACGCCAACATCCGGAAATCAAGGGATCACGCTTCTGTCATTGATCCGTTTAAATACGCCGTGTTCGCTAACCCTTACGAACGTCCTTACGACGCAAACGGGAAATACGCCGCAGATTTAAGTTTCCTCGGAGCAAATTACACGGAAAAAACAGCTTCCGGTTACAAATACGATTCTTTCAATATCCTCCGGGAATTAAAAGAAACCAAATCTTCCGAAGACGGACTGGATGCCAGCCTGACTTTCAATATCCGTTATGATATCCTTCCCGGTTTGGCTGTATCTTCCATCATCCGGAAAGGAGCCAGCTACAACACGACGACCAAAACGATAGAAGCGGGAACTTATACCTCTTACGCTCAAGAAACTTTCGCAAAACAGGTGTACGGACAAGAAGTACTCCCGTCCGAGTATAACAACGGGGAATTATCGGAATCATCCGGTAAGAACTTTAACTGGTCGCTCCGCAACCAAATCGACTACTCATTTACAATAAAAACACACCATCTATTCAGTGTTCTGGTCGCTCATGAAGTAACTTCCAAGAAATTCAACAATTTCGGTTATACCTCTCCCATGTATTACGGGGATTATCGTATTACCGGAGTACCGAATTTCGACACGGACGTTGCCTATGAAACTTTACGGGCACAGATCGGTGATATGTTCAATACCTCCATCGGGCAGGACAGAACGGTGTCGTTCCTCGGTTCTTTCCGCTACGGGTATAAAGACCGTTACGTCTTTAACTTCAATTACCGGGCAGACGGGGCGGACGCGATCGGGGATGCCAATCGCTTTACGCCATTATGGTCCGTGGGATTAAGATACAATTTGCATCATGAAAAATTCTTTAAAAACAAGATAATCACGGAATTATCCTTTCGGGGTTCCTACGGATACACCGGCAACATTGACCGTACCGCTTACCCGTTCTCTACTATCACTTTAGGTAGCGACACATACGAGGGAAATCGATTTGCCACTCATTTCACGTATCCCAATCCGTCGGTAAACTGGGAAAAAAAGCTGGATCGAAATTTCGGGATAGATATTACTTTTCTGAAAGGTAAAATAAATTTCGCCATGGATTATTACAATAACCGGACAAAAAACATTCTGGAAAACCTAACGATACCTATTTCCACGGGAAGATCCAGTGTAAAAGCCAACGGAGGTACTGTTGAAAATAGCGGAATCGAATTCTATCTAAGTTCAAGGCTTGTAAGTACCACGAATCTGTCATTTAGTATCTCTGCCAACATTGCCCGCAACAAGAATGTCATCATCCGTTCAGAACATGATTACTACTCGTACGCGGAAGCTATCAGTTCAAGCGTACTCAAAGGAGGCGTTGTCAATGTTGTCGGAAAGGAAACCGGAGCTATTTACGGGTGGAAGTCCGCGGGTGTTGATGCACTATCGGGAAATCCCCTGTATTATCTCACGCCCGCGGGCAAAAGGGAATACGCCCAACTCTTGGATAGATGGGATAGTCTGGTAGAATTTGAAAAAGCAAACTACCAAAGTAGTGGAGTAATTCCGTCCTTGACTTCCGTACCGGACTATGTCGCCTATGATAGAGAATCGGGTATGTTACCGAAACATTTCACCTCTTCCATGCAATACCTCGGTCGTTCCAACCCGAAGTACGTGGGTGGTTTCAACACCTATTTGCGATATAAAAATCTGGAATTTACCACTCAATGGAGTTACAAGATAGGACACATTATCCAGTCATTCAATGACCTCCAGAATGCACCCAACAGTAGTAATAATGATGCTTTGTCAACAGGGTATTCCAGCGATTTATCCGTTTCCGGGACAAACAGGGAACGCCGATACCTGACGTTCTGGAAAACAAGAGGAGATGTCACGGATATCGCTCGTTTCGTGTCTTCAGGCAATGATTACTGGGCAGGAATGACGACGTCCGACAAATACGAAAAGGGGGATTATATTCGTTTGACCAATATCAGCGTAAGTTACCGCCTCCCCGCGGAATTGGCACGACGTTTCGGCATGAACAATATGTCTCTTTCATTTAACGCATATAACTTACTAACCTTTACTAAATATAAAGGAATGGATGTCGCAACCGGAGGTTCATTCTCCTACCCGACAGCCAGAGAGTATAATATTAAATTGTCAGTAGGCTTCTAAAAATCAAATACATGAAAAAGATATATCTATTAATAGCTTTGATTAGTTCACTTTTTATCCAAAGTTGTGATAAATTTCTGGACTTGAAACCACAGGATATCCAAGTCGTCAGCAAAATAGAAGACTATCGCGATCTTCTGGCCAGTTACATGAGGTTATTAAAAACCACAAACGGCAGCCAGAAACCGGTGCTAGGAAGTGTCTATCTATACCCTAAATTCCACGCGGCAGAAGCATTCGTGTACAGAAGCGGAGAACTATCCATTAACAAGAACTCTACCACTTATTATGACGCAAATCTAGGAGAATACAATGCCAGCGCGGTAAAGATACTTACATGGATGGATAGTGACGCGGATATCTGGAACAGGTATTATTCCTTCCTTGGACCGATCAACATGATTATTGACGGAATCACTACCGCTGACGGAGAAGACGAAGATTTAAGAAACTATGTCAAGGGGGAAGCGTTAATCTGGAGAGCCTATTCTTATTTCAAACTCATGCAATATTACTCTCCTTATAAAGAAAATGATTACGGGATACCCGTCTTCTTAAAACCATATGACGATCCGGGAAACGCTATGCCAAAACGGGAAACACAAACAGTCGTGTATGAACGTATCCTTGCCGACTGCCGGGAGGTAATCGACCTTCTGGAGCAAACGCCTTCCAACCAATGGAACTGCGCGTATGAACCCAGATTTGTTCACGGTATGCTTGCCAGCATTTACTGTTACAAAGCGATGTCCGCCGCCGCGGAAGAGGACGATTGGCAGAATGCCGTTGACCACGCGGATAAGGCTATGGGGGGACGCTCTTTTGTTCGCGACCAAACTACTTATGACGCTATCTTTGACACTCCCGCACAACAAACCTTCAAGAATGACGAATTTTACTTACGATTGGTTGACGGCAGAAACGTACAAATCGCCAATTTCATGGATACTTATTTCCAAGGCTCATCTTATGGCCCGGCAGATATCGGTCCCTCGCGAGAATTCTATAATTTATATAAAGAGGATGATGTCAGAAAGAAGACTTTTTTCAGAACCCAGACTGATGGTAGCATCATATTCGACAAATACAATATTTCCAACGACCCGATGGCATTTCTCGGAGCAGGCGGCATCATCATGTTTTTCCGTCTAGCCGAAACCAGCTTGATTAAAGCCGAAGCATTGTACAGACTGGGGAAAACGGCGGAAGCCAAAGAAGTACTTGACAAATTCAAACAAGGACGATATCTCGACATCCCGGGCTCTTACACGGAATCCGACCTGTTGGACGAAATATTGAAAGAGCGTAAACTCGAATTCTATCATGAACAGGATACGTGGTGGCTTGATATGAAACGTCTGGGGACCCGCGTGGAAAGAGTGGTCAACGGAACCCTGTACGTGTTGGAACCCGACGATTTTCGTTACAGCTTCCCTATTCCCGAAACGGAAATGTCTGTAAACAAAAATATGGTACAGAATCCCGGTTGGGACGAGATCA
>OGKG01003766.1_pt1 | contig 13691 bp, 13 predicted proteins | sample 1572201 | NCBI WGS metagenome assembly OGKG01 (sample SAMEA2582146, study PRJEB24529) | metagenome | biome: Human gut stool | place: China | collected 2011 | reverse complement strand
TTGATACTCCATATACAGATTTATATAAAACAATGGAAGAGAATACAACAGAGAGTATTAGTGAACATTTACCATTAACACTTATTAATAATAATGAAGCAATGTGTATTTTAGTAATATTTTTAGCAATACTTATTTTTACAAAAGTAAAAATAAGATTATCAGATTTGTTTATGATTACAGGGTTGTGTTGTTTAATGTTTGCTACAAGAAGACAGTTATCAATGCTTACACTAATTGGCTCAGTGGTATTAACAAGATTAATTGTTGAAATGATACAAATATATACAAAAAATAATGGTTTGAAAGAATTTGAAGAGGCTTTTAAACACATAGGAGTAGTTATTTCATTGGTTGTATTAATTGGAATAATGGGATATGATAATATAAAACCAAGATTAGATGACAAATTTGTTGATTCTAAATCATATCCTGTTGAGGCTTGTGATTATATATTGGAAAATATTGATTTGAGTACAGCTAAATTTTATAATGAGTATAATTATGGAAGTTATATGTTGTTTAGGGGGATACCTGTTTTTATAGATTCAAGAGCTGATTTATATGCACCAGAATTTAGTGGAAACAAAGATGAAGATATATTTTCAGATTTTATAAATACATCTTCTATTTCAAAATTTTATGAGGATACTTTTGAAAAATATAATATTACACATGTTATACTTGGTAAAAAATCAAAAACTAATATGATAATTACTAAAACTCATGATGAAAATTATAAAGAATTATATTCAGATGATCACTTTGTAATATACGAAAGGTTAAATGTAAATGAATAAAATAAAAAAAGAATATAAGCTAATTGTTCCAATTATAATATTAGTTTTAATAGACCAACTTTTAAAATTTGTTATTTTAAAAGTTGGTAATCCAATTTATCAAAATACTAGTGGTACATATGGTGTTGATTCTAATTCAACATTTACATATATAGTTACTAATTTAATAGTTGTATTAATTGCTTTCAAATTTGCAACAAGTCAAAATCAATTTGTTGATAAGAAAATAAAAGCATTTTTAATACTTATAATATCTGGTGGTGTAAGTAATACAATAGATAGAATCTTTAGAGGATTTGTAGTAGAATTTATAAAAATTGGTAAATTACCAGTATTCAATTTAGCACATATTTTTATATTAATAGGTTGGGTGTCAATGGCAGGAATATTTGCAGTATTTACAACTAATGAAATAAAAGAAAGAAAAATTGAAAAACAAAATAAAAAATAAAAAAAGGAATGAATAATTTGCAAAAAATAAAAGTAGAAGAAACAGGAAAAAGAATCGATACATTTTTAACATCAAAAATAGATGCTTCAAGAGTTACAGTTCAAAGATTAATTGAGGAAGAAAAAATTTTAGTAAATGGTAAAAAAACAAAAGCATCTTATAAAGTTCAAAATGGAGATATAATTGAAATTGAAAAAGAAGAGCCACAAGAAATAGAATTAAAAGCACAAGAAATACCATTAGAAATCTTGTATGAAGATAATGATATAATTGTAGTAAACAAACCTAAAGGAATGGTAGTTCATCCTGCAAATGGAAATCCAGATGGAACTTTAGTAAATGCGGTGATGGCAATTTGTAAAGATTCATTATCTGGAATTGGTGGAGAAATAAGACCAGGAATAGTGCATAGACTTGATAAAGACACATCAGGAACAATAATAGTTGCTAAAAATGACAAAGCACATATAAACATGAGTGAACAAATAAAAAATCATGAAGTAGAAAAGACATATATAGCATTAGTTAAAGGTTTTGTAAAAGAAAATGAGGCAACAATAAATATGCCAATAGGAAGAAGCGCTAAAGACAGAAAGAAAATGGCAGTAAGTAAAAATGGCAAAAATGCAGTCACACATTTTAAAGTAATTGAAAGATTTGTAAATTATACACTTTTAGAAGTAAAGATAGAAACTGGAAGAACACATCAAATAAGAGTACATTTATCACAAATAGGTTACCCAATAGTTGGTGATGCAGTATATTCAAATGGAAAGAATGAATGGGGAATAGAAGGACAATGTTTACATGCTAAATCATTGAAATTTAAACATCCAATAACAGGAAAAGAAATGTTTATAGAAGCCCCAATGCCGGAATATTTTGAAAATATAATTAAAGAATTAGAAAAAAGAGGGAAATAGGGACGCCCTTTTTTTCCCTATTAAAAAATTCCCTAGTTAAGAAGTTTTTGATTGTAAAAGGAGCAGTAATGGAAGATAATAAAATAAGACTACAAAAATTTTTAGCAAGTAGTGGAGTTGCATCAAGAAGAAAATGTGAAGAGTTGATTCTAGAAGGAAAAGTGAGTGTTAATGGAACAGTAGTTACAGAACTTGGAACAAAAATCAATCCAGATGTGGATAAAGTTACATATTGTGGAAAACTAGTACAAAATAAAGAAAAAATGGTGTATATATTGCTAAACAAGCCAATTGGTTATGTTACAACAGCAAAAGACCAATTCAATAGAGATACAGTTTTAAATTTAGTAAAAGTTAGGGAAAGAGTTGTACCCGTAGGAAGATTGGACATGTATACTTCAGGTGCTTTGATACTAACAAATGATGGTGATTTTGTATATAAAGTCACACATCCAAAACACGAAATAACAAAAACATATACTGTAACTGTTAGGGGAATAGTGAATAACGAAGAAGTAGAAAAATTAAGAAACGGTGTAGTTATAGATGATTATAAAACTAGACCAGCAAGAGTAAAAATATTAAAAACAGATGAAGAAAAAAATATTTCAAGACTTGAAATAACTATACATGAAGGGAAAAATAGACAAGTTAGAAAAATGTGTGAAGCAGTTGGGAGAAATGTTGTTGCTTTACATAGAAGCAAGATAGGAGATATAGGTGTTAAAGATTTGCAACTTGGAACGTGGAGATTTTTGAGTGAAAAAGAAGTGGAAAAATTAAAAGAGTAAAAATTCTATTAAACTATTGAAAAATACCTACAAAACAGATATAATAATAAAAACAAAAGAAAAGGGAGAACAAAATACTAATGAAACAATCAAATTTTATAGAAAACCTACAAGTTGGAGCAAATGTAAAAGGGATTGTAAAAAACATAAAACCATATGGAGCATTTATTGATATTGGTAATGGAGTAGTTGGACTAGTACATATAGAAGATTTATCTGTTGCTAGAATAAAAACACCATATGAAAGAATTAAAATAGGACAAGAAATAAATACAAAAGTAAAAAACATAGATAAAGAAAGTGGAAAAATTAATTTATCATACAAAGATACACTAGGAACATGGGAAGAAAATGCAGATAAATTCAAAAAAGGTATGCACGTTAACGGAATTGTGAGAGAAACAGAAAAAAATAAGAACGGTATATTTATTGAATTATTACCAAACTTAGTAGGAATGGCTGAGTATAAAGATGGCTTAGAATATGGTCAAAATGTAGATGTTATGATAAAGAAAATTGATTATGATAAAAAAAAGGTAAAATTAGCTTATTATAAATTTAAGGGGGAATAATAAATGGTAGAAGATAATCAAATAAAAGCACAAGTGTCACCATTTGCAATAAGAGAAGGAGAAATAAAAACTTTTGATGGTAAAGATGGATATGTATCAATGAATCAAATTGTACACAAAATAAATATAGGACATATAACAGATATTCATTTTGCAATATTAGACTTAGTAAATGAATTTGAATTTATTACATCAAGACAATTATATCAAATGTTACAAATAAAAGGAATTGACCCAAAATCTCAAGATAAATTAAATAATAAATTAGAAGCATTAGTAAAATCAAAAATATTAACAAGATATTACTTCACATCTGATGAAGGAAAAGGAATATATAGAATTTATTGCTTAGAAAAAATGGGTAAATATCTATTAACTTCTAAAGAAATAGATTGTAAATGGCAACCATCAGATAATACAAAGCCAGTTCCAATGATTAAAAAAAGATTAGCTGGAAATCAAGTCTTAATAGCATATTTAAGAAAAGTAAAAGCATTTGATAGTTATACAGTAAAACCAGCTTTGACTGCAAAAACAGTTGGAAAAATATTTAAAGCAACAGGTGGAGCAGTTAAATTAACAAAAAACGGAAAATCAATTCAATTCTTATTTGAAGTATTTAGAAGAGAAAACGATTGGCAAAAAAAATTAGTTGAAAAAATGAATTTGTACAAAGATTTCTATGAAAACTTTGTACCAGGAGATTCAGGATTTGCAGGAATTCCACAATTAATATTTGTATGTGAAGATGAAAAACATATGGCAGAATGTTTTAAAGAAATAATAACAAATAAAGTAGAAATTCCACAAATTAAAATGTTATTTACAACAGATTTAAGACAAAATGAAGAAACATTAGCTAATACTTTAGTTGAATTCAAATTAGTTGATGGAAAATACAAAATGGAAAATGTTGAATTAAAATTAATTGGTTAATGTTGGAAAAATTAATTTAGGAGGTTACTAATGAAAATAAATAATTTTGCAAAAAATATAATAATAACTTCTATGGCATTTGGAGCTATGGTTCTTAATGGAACTACTAGCTCTAAAGCTGTTTTACAGTCTAACGGTAATACAGGGGCAACATATAATTTAAGTGATTGGATGATTAATGTTAGAAAGATGGAAGAATTAGGTGGAGCAATGGGACTTAGTGAAACATTAAATTCTAATTTAATATCTAGTAGTGATTCTAATAATATTGATGTTCATATGCAGAAAAATACAGAGTATGGTGCTTTGGCTATTTTGTCTGCTTCTAGCTATGGTAACCCTAATAAGGTTAATGATGGAGAGACTACAACGGGGAATGCTACTGGGGTTGTGATGAAATTGAATAGTGAATGGGTTGCAGTTGGAAACTTAACTAAAGCAACAAATTATTATAATTCAGCATTAAGATATAAAAATGTTTATAAAGAATCAATTGATAGTGGAAATTCGTTAAAATATATAAAAATGATAGGAGATGCTATAACTGAAACTCAAAATTGGTATGGTGGAAGTGCTACGTTTATGTATCGGAGGAATTTATAGGCCTGCGATAGATTACACTGGATTGCTTAGAGCTTATTCTGGAAGTATTTTTTCATATTATGGTGGATATATAACTAATAATGAACATTCAGCAACATATACAATGGGACATCCTACTCGTGCCGTAATAGTTCAAGGTGAAGGTATATAATTTTTCTAAAATAAAAAATAAAGAAGAAAGGAAAAATTATATGAAACTAAAAAAAATAAAGAAAAACAAAAAAATAATTTTAATTGCAATAATAGCAATTTTATTATTAATAGTTATTTCCTTTTTAGTAACAAAAAATATAATAAAAAGTAACAAAGAAAAAACAAAAGCAGAAGAACTTTCAAAATTTTATTGGGAAACAAAAATGTTTATAGTAAATGATGATTACACATATACTTTTTTATGTTTGGTAACAGTTCAAGAAGTTGAAGGAATAGAAACAATTAAATACCAAAAAGATGGAAAAGAAATAACTGTTAATGGAAATGGAAAACAAAAAGTTGCATTAGATTATAAAGCTATAGAAAATACTGATTATGAATTTAAAATAAAACCAGTAGGAAAAGCAGAAAAAACAGAAATTTTAAATGCTAAAAGGAAAGTATCTGGAGAAAATACTTATAAATTAGTAAATGGAGTATATTTAAATACACCATTTTTGGAAAACTTCAATTCAAAATATACAAGATATTTAACTGCAAAAGATGAAAATACATTAAATCCATCAAATTGGATTTTTGATGAAGAACCACAAAATTGGTATGATTACAATAATCAAAAATGGGCAAATGTATATGTTGAAGCTGAAGGAGTAGAAGCATATTATGTTTGGGTTCCAAGATATGTGTATAAATTAGATCAAAGTACACAAAGGTCTGATGTTAAATTTGTTGATGTTTATAATAATTATACAGATGCTAAAACTGGAGAAGTTACAAAATATAAAGAATTAGTAGAACAAGGTTATCAATTACCAGAAGCATTTGAATTTGGCGATGGAAATCCAGATAATGGATTGTTGATGACATCAATTTCTGGTTATTGGATTTCAAAATATCAATTAAGTGAGCTAACACAATTTAATATAAATTATAATATGACAGCTAGCAAATCAAGTATCGTATTAAGTAATTACACAAACAATGTATCAGGTAAAGCTAGTAGTTATACATTTTCTATAAATGGAAAAATTGTTAATACATCTACAACATTAGAAGAATATACATTTACAAATCTTACAGAAAATGAAAGTTATATTGTAAATTTAACAGCATTAGATGCAAATGGTGCAATAGTTGGAAGTATGACAAAAACATTGGAACCAACTGAGGTTAATCCACCAAAATTAGATGGATTTGACCCAGATACAACTTTCTATGTTTATTATGATGAAGATGGTACAGAACATAATGAAATACCAATAAGTAAAGAAGCACCACAAAGTTGGTATAATTATACTTATTCTAATTGGGCAAATATTGTAACAAGAAATGATGGATTAGAGACATATTATGTATGGATACCAAGATATCAATATAAATTAAATCAAACAAGTCAAAGGTCTGATGTTAAATTTATCTTAGGAACAAGTAATACAACAGAGACTGGCTACCAAATTCCAGAAGCTTTCTGGTGGGATAAGAATGATGATGGCAAAGAGGATGATGGGGAGCAATTAACTGGTTATTGGATTACAAAATATCAATTAAGTAGAGAAGAAAAAGAGGCAAGAATAACTGCTGAATTAGCACCAAGTAGTGATTGTATACATGTTAAAGATATTACAGGAACATTAATTACAGAAGCTAAAACAAATTCTACAAACATAAAATATGAATATTATTTAAATGGTGAATTAAAACATGAGGGAACATCAGATACAGAAAATTACACATTTGGCGGTTTGAATTTAAATACAACATATACTGTTAATATAATTGCAAAAAATGCAAGTACAAATGCATATATTGGAGCAATAACTAAAAAAGTTACAACAAAAGTTGCAAATGAACCAGATTTAACATCATTTATGAGTAACGAAGGCTTGAAAAACAAAACTTATTATGTTGTATATGAAGGTGAAAATATAAAAGAATTTATACCAATAACATCATCAAAGCCTAATAATTGGTATGATTATAGTAAATCTAACTGGGCTAATATAGTTGTAACAGATGGAAATATAAATGGAAATAACATTGAAAATGCTACATCTACAAGTTATTTTGTTTGGGTTCCTCGTTATCAATATAAAATTTTATCACAGGTAAATGATTGGGCAAATAGGAGTACAGATAATGCAAGGACAGATGTTAAATTCTTAAGTGGTACAGATAATAATACAGATGCTGGTTACCAAATCCCAGAAGCCTTTTGGTGGGATAAAAATGATAATGGGCAAGAAGATGATGGAGAACAATTAACTGGTTATTGGATGAGTAAATATCAATTAAGCAACTAAAAATACAAATATGTAATTGAATGCACAAAAATGTGTAAAACAGTAATTTTATGCAGTCGAATGCACAAAAATAAAAAAATTCTAGGAAATTCCTAGAATTTTTTTTGCTCTTTTTACATCATCATTATTTGCGACTCTTACATCATCTAATTCATATTTAAGTCCAAGCTCTTTCCACTTGTATTTACCCATATCATGATATGGCAGAATTTCTATTTTATCAACAGTTTTTAGACCAGAGATAAAATCTTTCAATTTTAATAAATCACTTTCATCATCAGTATAACCAGGAATAAGCACTTGTCTAATCCACATATGAATCCCGTTATCACTTAAATATTTAGCAAAAGCCAATTCTCTTTCATTAGAAAATCCTACTAAATTTTTAGATTTAATCGGATCAATATGTTTAATATCCAAAAGTACCAAATCTGTTAATGATAATAAAGTCTTTATATCTTCAGTAATTGCAACCATACCAGATGTATCAATACAAGTATGAATATTTTCTGCTTTTAATTTCTTAAATAATTCTATTAAAAATTTAACTTGTAGTAGAGGTTCTCCACCAGTTACTGTAACACCGCCATTAGGGTAGATGTAATTTTTATAGCGTAATATTTTATTAAAAATATCATCTAAAGATTCATAATTTCCACAATTTATGTCCCAAGTATCTCGGTTGTGGCAATATTTACATTTTAGGTGACACCCCTGGAGAAAGATAACAAATCTTATTCCAGGGCCATCAACTGTACCAAATGATTCTATTGAATGAATTTTAGCATAATATCTTAAATCTAATTTTTCCATAACTTACTCCTTAGATTTTTTCGTGAATTGTTCTGTTTATAACATCTAATTGTTGTTCTCTAGTTAATTTTGTAAAGTTTACAGCATAACCAGAAACACGAATTGTAAGTTGTGGGTATTTTTCAGGATGATCCATAGCATCTAATAATAAGCTTCTATCAAAAACGTTTACATTGATGTGATGTCCTGTTTGTTTAAAGTAACCATCTAACATATTTACCATATTTGTAACTCTTTCATCTTCTGTTTTACCAAGAGTTCCAGGTGTTATTGAGAATGTGTAAGATATTCCATCTTCTGCTTGTTCAAATGGAAGTTTTGCAATAGAATTCATTACTGCTAAAGCTCCATTTGTATCTCTACCATGTAATGGGTTAGCTCCAGGTCCAAATGGTGCACCTGCTCTTCTTCCATCTGGTGTGTTACCTGTGTTTTTACCATAAACAACATTAGAGGTTATTGTTAATATTGATAATGTTTGTTTTGAATTTCTATAAGTTTGATGTTTTTGTAATTTTGTTAAAAATCTTTTAACAATACATACAGCAATTTCATCTACTCTATCATCATCATTACCAAATTTAGGGAAGTCACCTTCTATTTCATAATCAACAGCTAAACCAGTTTCATCTCTAATAACTTTTACTTTTGCATATTTTATTGCTGATAAAGAATCTGCAACAACAGATAGACCAGCAATTCCACAAGCCATTGTTCTTAAGATTTCTCTATCATGTAAAGCCATTTCAATAGCTTCATATGAATATTTATCATGCATATAATGAATTGCATTTAATGCTTTTATATATATTTTTGCAACATAATCCATCATTTGGTCAAATTTTTCAACAACTTCATCAAAATCTAGATATTCAGAAGTTATTGGAGCATATTTTGGTGTAATTTGTTTACCAGAAATTTCATCTCTACCACCATTTATTGCATATAATAAAGTCTTAGCTAAATTTGCTCTAGCACCAAAGAATTGCATTTGTTTTCCTATTTTCATTGGAGAAACACAACAAGCAATACCGTAATCATCTCCTAATGTTATTCTCATTAAATCATCATTTTCATATTGAATAGAAGATGTTCTTATAGATAAATCTGTTGTATATCTTTTAAATCCTTCTGGTAAATTATTTGACCATAAAACTGTTAAGTTTGGTTCTGGTGCAGGACCTAAGTTTTCTAAAGAATGTAGAAGTCTAAATGAGTTCTTAGTTACTAAAGTTCTACCATCAATTCCCATTCCACCGATACTTTCAGTTACCCAAACTGGGTCACCACTAAATAGTTCATTATATTCAGGAGTTCTTAAAAATCTAACTAATCTTAATTTCATAATAAAGTGGTCCATTATTTCTTGAGCTTCTTCTTCTGTTAATGTTCCATCTTCTAAATCTTTTTCTATATAAATATCTAAGAAAGTAGAAGTTCTACCTAAACTCATTGCAGCACCATTTTGGTCTTTTATAGCTCCTAAATAGCCAAAGTATAACCATTGAACAGCTTCTTTAGCATTTGAAGCAGGATTAGAGATATCAAAACCATATTTTTGAGCCATTACTTTTAATTGTTCTAAAGCATCAATTTGTTCTTTTATTTCTTCTCTTTCACGGATTATTTCTTGTGTAAATTCATCAGTGTCTAATATTTCTAGTTCTTCTTTCTTTTCTCCAATTAAAACATCAACACCGTATAAAGCTACTCTTCTGTAGTCTCCTATAATTCTTCCACGACCATAACCATCAGGTAAACCAGTTATTAAATGGCTACTTCTAGCAGATCTTATATCTGGAGTATAAACACTAAATACTCCATCATTATGTGTTTTTCTAATTGTATGGAATATTTTATCTACTTCAGGGTCAACTTCTCTATCGTAAGCTTCACAAGATTTTTCTACTATACGTATTCCACCAAAAGGCATAATTGCTCTTTTTAAAGGTGCATCTGTTTGAAGACCTACAATTTCTTCTAAATCTTTATCAATATAACCAGCTTCATGTGCTGATACAGTAGAAACAGTTTTAGTATCTATATCTAAAACCCCACCTTTTGCTTCATGTTCTTTTTTGTATAATTCTAAAACTTCTTCCCATAGTTTTTTTGTTTTTTCTGTTGCAGGTTTTAAAAAGTCTGAATTTCCTTCATATGGTGTGTAGTTTCTTTGAATGAAGTCTCTTACATTTATTTCGTGTTGCCAATCTCCACTTTCAAATTTTTCCCATTGTTTAAATTTCATAATTAACCTCCTTATTATATTTATTATTTACTTTTTAATCTATATTATAATAACATATGAGAAATTTATTAACAATAGAAAAAAGATTACATTTGTGTTACAAAATTATGAATTACTAATTTTTAGTTTATACTATTGGAAAAAGTATAAAAAATGTGAAACAAAATAAGTATTTTTGGTTTATTTTGTTTCACATTTTTTAGTAATTATTTTAATTTAGCTTGTTTCTTAAAATTCTCCTCTAACTGTAACTTTATCAAATCATTAGTTAAACGATTAACAACCTTTCTATTATAATCATTTAATTGAGAATAATTTTCTAAAAACTTGCTATCAATCAAATCCATATATTCGCAAGAATCAGAATCAATAAAATCACTAAACAAAAAATCAGTTGAAATATTTAAAGCTTTACAAAGACTAACGATTGTATTTGCACTTCCAAAGGCTATACCACGTTCTAATTGACTAATATATCTAGGAGAAAGTGACAATTTTTCTGCAAGAGTTTCTTGAGTATAATTTGTTTTTGACCTAGCTAATTTAATTTTCTTACCAATACTTTTTCTTAATCTTTTTTCATTATCGTTCATATAGACCTCCAATACTTTTATTTTCTAAGGAAAGTATAGCAATGAACAATTAAAAAAAGAATGAATTATTAGTGCGACAAAATTAAAAAAGTAAAACTGATAGTATTATATAGTGCCATAAATAAAACTCAAAGAGTCAATTACAAATAAAAAAATTTTAGAAAAATGTGAAAAAATTTAAAAAAACTATTGCAAAATTAAAAAAGTTATATTACAATTTAGTTGAAGTGGAGAAAAGTGGTACAAAGTGGTAGAAAAGTGAAAAGAGGTGAAGACCATTGCTAATGGGTGAATATGAGCATTCTCTAGATGCTAAAGGCAGATTAATAATGCCAGCCAAATTAAGACAAGACATCGGAGACAAGTTCGTCATAACAAAAGGTTTAGACGGATGTTTATTTGCTTTTTCACAAGAAGAATGGTTAAACTTTGAAACAAAACTAAAATCACTTCCACTATCTGACAGAAATGCAAGAAATTTCGTAAGATTTTTCCTATCAGGAGCAACAGAATGCGAAATAGATAAACAAGGAAGATTTTTAATTCCTAATAATCTAAGAGTAGCAGCACAATTAGAAAAAGAAGCAGTAATAATCGGAGTTGGAACTAGACTAGAAATTTGGAATAAACAAAACTGGGAAAAATGCGATGAAAATATTTCAGTTGATGAAATTGCTGAAAATATGACAATGCTTGGTATATAAATTGCAAAAGTTTATATAAATCGCAAAAGATAAAAGTACAAAAGATTATTACTGAAGATAAAAATATAATTCACAAAAGATAAAGTTACTAAAGAAAATTTTACAAAAGATAACTAAACTAAAGATAATATAACAAAAGAAAATTGTACAAAAGTTAAAAATAAAAAATACAAAAGAAGACTAACAAAAGATAAAATTACAAAAGAAGATTTTACAAAAGGATTATAAAATACCAAAAGATAAATACATAAAACTAAAACAGCTGGTACAAAATGCCAGCTGTATTTGATTAATTTGTAATTTTAAGAGGTGGAAAATTGGAATTTAAACATAAACCAGTAATGCTTAGTGAATGTATCGAAGGTTTAAATATAAAACCAGATGGAATATATGTTGATGGTACTTTAGGTGGAGCTGGACATAGTAAAGAAATAGCAAAAAGACTATCAAAAGATGGATTACTTATTGGAATAGATAGAGATGATGATGCATTAAAAGCAGCAAAAGAAAACTTAAAAGAATTCCAAAATGTAAAATTTGTAAAAGACAATCATGATAATATAAAACAGATACTAGAAGATTTAGAAATTGAAAAAGTTGATGGAATCTTACTAGATTTAGGTGTTTCTTCTTATCAATTAGATGAAAGAAATAGAGGTTTTAGTTATTTAGGTGAAAATGAACTAGACATGAGAATGGACAAGACACAAGAACTAACAGCACAAAAGGTTGTAAATACTTATTCAGAAGAAAAACTTGCAAATATTATTTATGAGTATGGGGAAGAAAGATTTTCAAGACAAATTGCACATAAAACACACAAAATAACAAACTGGACAACAGCTAATCGGCTACAGAAATGACTCTCTGAAATTTTCTATATGAAAATAGAGAAGATTTTCGGTCTTTTGTATCCATCAACCTTAAAAAAATGATTTTACCGAAGTAGAAATACCATTTTGACAATGTGATATATAAATTAGTATACACCCATACGCTTCTCTGCGCTACCCATGTATTACGATTACCACATGCAATTTCATCCCCACTCGGTTAAATCAATTAAGTTTCATGAGTTATTTGTTTAACAATGTTTTAACGAGTTTATTCATCGGTTTCTCAAAATAATAGTAAGAAAGCAGACTGAGGAGAATAGTGACACTGAAGAGAATCGGAATAGAAATGTACCAATCTATATGGGAAGCACTTCCTTTTTGCCATTCTGCATAAGACAACAATACAAAAAGGTGAATCAGATAGAAGCTGTAACTAATTTCTCCACCAATAATCAAGAAACGATTAGACAACAGCCGTGAAACAAAACCTTTTTGCAAAGAGAAGCTCAATAAAAGCAATGCCACAGGAAACCAATAGTAACAGGTATATCGATACACTTTAGGAACGTCAGCAGCATATAAATAAAAGAATAAAAATATCACTATGGACGATATTTCGAGTAAGGTCCCGGTCCTATAAGTCATCTTTTTATCTATAAGATACGTGTAAAACCTGAACAGAAGCATGCCCACTATAAAATCTGGAATCCTCGCTATCGGATTCACATACCAATATCCTTTGATATTTTCCTCCGGCGTGAAATACATCCCACAAACAGTCAATACAAGAAGCAGTATGAAAAGCATCAATAGCTTTTGATTCTTTTTAAAACAGACAGCTAAAAAAGGGAAACAAAAATAAAACAATTGTTCACAACATAAGCTCCATGACGGACTATTGAATGAAAAGAAATAATCGGCATGGGGAATATAAGCTTGAGTGAGCGTAAGGGATGCCAGGAAATGTT